>Ga0207706_10000085_pt1 | contig 95383 bp, 70 predicted proteins | sample KBSC53metaG_FD_184318 | JGI IMG/M metagenome (GOLD analysis project Ga0207706, IMG submission 184318) | Corn rhizosphere microbial communities from Kellogg Biological Station, Michigan, USA - KBS C5-3 metaG (SPAdes) (version 2) | ecosystem: Host-associated > Plants > Roots > Rhizosphere > Soil ...
CCTCCCCGCCCGCGCGTCCACGCACCGGCGCCCGGCCGTGCTGCGCTACGGCCTGGCGGTGGGGCTGGCGGCGCTGGCTCTGGGCGTGTCGGTGGCGCTGAAGGGGTTCATCGCCGCCAACGTCTTCATCTTCTTCTTCGCGGGGATCGTGGTGGCGGCGTGGTACGGGGGGCGCGGGCCGGCGCTCCTCCTCACCGTGCTGGCCGTACCGCTGGTCAACTGGTTCCTCCTTTCCCCGCGCCACGCCTGGTCCACCGACCCCGAGTCCCTCCTCCGCCTGGCGCTGTTCGCCACGCTCGCGGTGCTGATCGGCTCCATGCGCGAGGCGCTGGACCGCTCCCGCGTGCGCGCCGAGTTGGCCGCGGGCGAGGCCGAGGCGCACGCCCGGACGATGGAGGACCAGGCCGCCGAGCTGCAGGAGCAGGCCGCCGAGCTCGAGGTGCAGACCGCCACCCTCCAGCAGCAGGCCGCCGAACTCGAGATCCAGACCGAGGAGGCGATGGCGCTGGCCCGCGAGCTGGAAGAGGCCGAGCGCCAGCTGCGCGAGAGCAGCGCCCGGCAGCTGGCCGAGGCGCAGGCGGTGGCCCACGTGGGGAGCTGGGAATGGACGGTGGCCACCGACACCGTCTGGTGGTCGGACGAGATGTACCGCGTGTACGGCTACCAGCCCGGCGAGATCCCCGTCACCTTCGCCGCCTTCCTCGGCCGCGTCCACCCCGGCGACCGCGAGCGCGTGCGGCGGGCGATCCAGGCGGCGCTGGAGGTGCACGAGCCCTTCGAGTTCGACCACCGCATCGTCCTTCCCGGCGGCGCCGAGCGCATCCTGCACGCGCGCGGGCGCATCGAACCGGGCCCCGACGGCGCCCCGGCGCGCATGCTCGGCACCGGGCAGGACGTGACCGAGGCGCGCGGGGCCGAAGAGACCGCGCGCCACCTGGCCGCCGAGCGCGCCGCCCGCGCCGAGGCCGAGAGCGGGCGCCAGCGGCTGGCCTCGATCCTGGAGGGGATCGGCGAGGCGTTCGTGGCCTTCGACGCCGAGTGGCGCTACACCTACGTGAACGCCCGCGCCGAGGCCATGCTGCGCCGCGGCCGCCACGAACTGCTGGGAAACGTGGTGTGGGAGGTGTATCCCCGGGCGGTGGGCGGCGAAAGCTGGCAGGCGCTGCACCAGGCCCGGCACGAGGGGCGCACCGTGCACGCCGAGTACCCCAGCGAGCTGATCGGGGGGTGGCTCTCCGTCCGCGCGGCACCGTGGGAGGGGGGCGTGTCGCTCCTCTTCGACGACGTGACCGAGCGGCGGCAGGCCGAGCTGGAGCGCAGCCGCCTGGCGGCGATCGTGGAGAGCAGCGAGGACGCCATCTTCGCCAAGGCGCTGGACGGGACGCTCCTGAGCTGGAACGCGGGCGCCGAGCGGCTCTACGGCTACACCGCCGCCGAGGTGGTGGGAAGGAACGTCTCCCTCCTGGCCCCGCCCCAGAAGGCGGACGAGATCCCCGACATCCTGCGCCGGCTGCAGCGCGGCGAGCGCATCGCCAGCTTCGAGACGGTGCGGCGGCGCAAGGACGGCGAGCTGCTGCACGTGCTGCTCAGCATCTCGCCGCTGCACGGGCCCGACGGCGGGGTGGTGGGCGCCAGCACCATCGCCCGCGACGTCACCGAGCGGAAGCGCACCGAGGCCGCGCTGCGCGCCAGCGAGGCCGGGTACCGCCGGCTGATCGAGACCGCCGAGGAGGGGATCTGGCTCCTGGACACCGCGGGGGCCACGACGTACGTGAACGAGCGGCTGGCCGCCATGCTGGGCCACGCGCCGGGCCGGATGCAGGGGCGCTCCTTCGCCGAGTTCGTGCACCCCGAGAGCCGCGCCGAGGCCGCCGACCACCTGGCGCGCCGCCGCGACGGCTCGCCCGAGCGCCACGACTTCCGCCTGGTGCGCGCCGACGGGAGCGACCTGTGGGCGCTGGTGTCGCTCAGCGCCGTGCTCGACGCCGAGGGGCGCTGGAGCGGCGCGCTGGCCATGGTCACCGACGTCACCGAACGGCGGCGGGCCGAAGAGTCGGTGCGCTTCCTGGCCGACGCCAGCCGCGTCCTTTCCCAGTCGCTGCGCGGCGAGGCGGTGGTGAACGCCATCGCCGCCCTGGCGGTGCCGCGCCTGGCCGACGCCTGCGGCGTGGTGCTGGCCGAGCCCGGCGGCGCCGCCACCGTGGCCGTGGCCCACGCCGACCCCTCGCGCGCCGGCGAGGTGCAGCGCCTGCTGGAGCGCCGCCGTTCGTCCCCCGAGCCGGGCGGCTTCCTGCGCACCGTGCTGCAGACCGGCCGCTCGATCCTGCTGGAAGAGGCGACGCCCGACGCGCTGGCCGAGCGCATCCACGACCCCGAGACGCTGCGGCTGCTGCTGGCGCTGGGGCCGCGCTCGATCCTCTCCGTCCCGCTCAGGAGCGAGCAGCGGACGCTGGGCGCCATCCTCCTCGCCGTCTCGGAGAGCGGCCGGCACTACGGGCCCGCCGAGCTGGAGCTGGCCGAAGAGCTGGGGCGCCGCGCCGCCACCGCGCTCGAGAACGCGCGGCTGCACCAGGCCGAGCGCCACGCCCGCCGCGCCGCCGAGGCCGCCGTGGGCCACACCGCGCGGCTGCAGGCCGTCACCGCGGCGCTCTCCGAGGCGCGCACCCCCGAGGAGGTGGCCGACGCCGCGCTCCGGCTGAGCATGGAGCCGCTGGGCGCCACCGCCGGGTGGGTGGGGCAGCTGGGCGCCGACGGCGCGGCGGTGGAGCGGGTGCACTCCGCCGGCTTCGGCGCGGCGGTGGTGGAGGCGTTCCGCAGCGTGCCGGTCGACGCGCCGATCCCGCTGGCCGACGCGGTGCGCACGGGGCAGATCGTGTGCGTGGAGAACCGCGACGAGCTGGAGCGGCGGTATCCGCTGGTGGACGACCGCGGGCAGCGCAGCCGCTTCGGCGCGTGGGCGGTGGCGCCGATGTGGGTGGAGGGGCGCGCGGTGGGGGGGATGGTGCTCAACTTTCCCGAGCCGCGGCGTTTCGACGAAGGCGTGCGCTCGTTCCTGCTCGCGGTGGGGCGGCAGGCGGCGCTGGCGCTGGAGCGGGCGCGGCTGTACGACGCCGAGCGCCGCGCCCGCGCCGAGGCCGAGGCGGCCAACCGCGCCAAGTTCGAGTTCCTGACCACCATGAGCCACGAGCTGCGCACCCCGCTGAACGCGATCGCCGGCTACGTGGACCTGCTGGACCTGGGGATCCGCGGCCCGGTGACCGACGAGCAGCGGGCCGACCTCGCCCGCATCCGGCGCAGCCAGCGGCACCTGCTGGGGCTGATCAACGACGTGCTGAACTTCGCGCGGATCGAGACCGGGCACGTGCACTTCGACCTGCGCGCCGTGCCGGTGGACGAGGTGCTGGAAGAGGTGGAGGAGCTGATCGCGCCGCAGGTGCAGGCGCGCGGGCTGGCCTACGAGTACCGCGCCGCCGGCCCGGGCGCGGTCGTCCGCGCCGACCCCGAGAAGGTGCGGCAGATCGTGCTGAACCTCCTCTCCAACGCGGTCAAGTTCACCCCCGGCGGCGGGCGCGTGGTGGTGTCGACCGACGAGGACGCCGAGCGGGTGCAGGTGCGCGTGGCCGACACCGGCATCGGCATCCCCGCCGACAAGCTGGGCACCATCTTCGACCCCTTCGTGCAGGTGAACGCGGGGTATACGCGCACCACCGAGGGCACCGGGCTGGGGCTGTCCATCAGCCGCGACCTGGCGCGCGCCATGGGGGGCGAGCTGACCGCCGAGAGCCGCGAGGGCGAGGGCTCCACCTTCACCCTCGTCCTTCCGCGCGCCGACGGGGCGGCCTGATCCGCCGCGCGTCCGCGGGCTGGGTGGCCGTGGACGTACCGCTGTTGGGGTCACACGGAGCAGCGGAGAGCAACGGAGCAGCGGAGAACTACGCGCCGTATCCGGGTTCCGGTGCAAAAGGCAGAGGCCGCGAAGAACGCCTTCGCGGCCTCTGCTTCGTTCCGATCGGCAGGCCCGAACATCCCCGGACCGCTCTGCCAGATCCGCCAGCACAGTGTCGAACTCCGACACCGCTGAAATTGGTCTCACGGAGGGACGGAAACAGCGATGAAGTTTCCGTCCCTCCGTTCCTCCGCGAGACCCCATCCGCAGAGCCGGTACGAAACCACTGAACTTCCGGGTCCGGGATGACGATGACCCGATCGCCGCCTGGAATCAGTAGCGCGAGCCCGGCGGAACGGGGGTGCCCGCGTTCCAGACGCGGCGGAACTCGTTCGCCCAGTGCGTGGTGTCGCGGCCCATGGCGCGCATGGTGTTCACCAGCCCCCGGTACGCCCAGCCGTTCTGCCGGTTGCGGTTCACCACGAAGGTGTGCGGGCCCTCCACCAGCCCCAGGTCGGTGCGGTACACCCGCTCGGCCTCGTGCAGGTCGGCGGCGTGGCCGCGCTGCAGCAGCACGGCGCCCAGCGAGTGCCGCGCGGGGTAGAAGAAGGGCGGCGGCTCGTCGTACTCCAGCGCGTCCTGCCGGCGCACGGCCAGCCGCAGCACGGCCAGCGCGGGCCCGTACTGCCGCTCCGAGGCCAGCATCTCGCCGGTCAGGATGCCGCCCGCGATCTCGAGCAGCTCGCGCGCGGGGTTGTTCGACACCATCGAGTCCGCCGGCAGTGACCGCGCGATGGCCAGCACCGAGTCACGCTCCACCCGCGCCTGGGCCGGGCGGCCGGTGCGCAGGTACGCCCACCCGCGCGTGTAGTGCCACATCCCCCGCGGGTACGCCGCCCTGTAGGTGGGGTACGGCGAGGGCACGGCGAGCACCCCGGCCCAGTCGCCGAAGCGCATGGCCACCAGGTTGGGCGCGGTCAGGAAGTGCTGGGCGTTGCTGTAGCACTGCAGCAGCTGCGGGCTGGTGATGCGCATCAGCGAGTCGGCGCTCGTCCGGGCCTCGTCGCGCATCCCCACGAAGGTGGCCGAGATCCACAGGAAGTCGTTGTCGTGCGCGTAGTACATCGGGTAGCGCCACTCCCACCCCCGGACGGCCAGGTACTGCGCGTCCATGCGGGTGGCCCGCTGGTTGTGCTCCACCCCGCGCCGGTACTCGCCCACGCGGTGGAAGATGTGCGACGGCATGTGGTTGAGGTGCGCGTTCCCCGGCATCAGGCTGTCCAGGAACACCGCCTGGGGGTACGCGCGGTCCGGCTGGTGCGACGCCTCGAGCGCGTGGATCCAGATGTGCGCGGCGCCCACGTGCCGCGGCTCGCGCGCCAGCACCTCGCCCGCCACGTCCACCGCGGTCTGCGTGGCCGGCCACTTGGGTTTGCCGTCGCTGCGCCACCAGTCCCACGGGTGCAGGTTCAGGTTCGACTCGGCGTACATGGTTCCCGCCGTCAGGTCGCGCCTGCCGCTCCCCACCCAGAGGTCGCGCAGCGCCCGGGTATACGCCTCGTCCATCCCCTTGCGGATCGCCTTGAACTCCGCGCGCGGCAGGTGGTCCACGTCGCGCGGCAGCGGGTTGAAGCGCGCCTGGGCGGCGTGCAGGTAGCGCCGCTCGGCGGGCGAGGCGTACCGTTCCAGCCCCAGCGCGGTGTCCACGTGCGCCGACGCCATCTTCCAGCGCTGCGCGATGATCGGCTCGTTGATGTTGGGCCCCAGCGCCGTGGCCACCGCCCAGAAGCACATCGCGCAGTGGGGATCGAACGCCGCGGCCTTGCGGAACGAGAGCACCGCCTCGCCGAAGTTGTAGCCGTACATCAGCGCCAGCCCCTGGTCGAAGTAGGCCTGCACCGAGTCGCGCCGCGCGCCGTGGGTGGTGATGGGGAAGTGGACGGTGCCCGCCACGCCCGGCCACAGCGGCACCACGGTGGCGGTGAGCGGGGGCGGCGGCCCGCAGACATACGGGTTGCCGGGGTCGGCCGGCGCGTGCTGGTGCTGGGCGTCGGTGGCGGTGGCGCCCAGCAGCACCAGGGCCGCCGCCAGCGCGGGCGTGCGAAAACGGCGCATGCGTCTCTCCGGTGAATGCATTGTGGGGAGGGGTCGTGGCAGACGTGAGAGGATGGACCAGCCACGCGAATATTCGGCTCGCCCGTGCGCCGCGGCAAGGAAGAAAATTCCCAATTTCACGCAACCGCCCGGGGCGGATTCTGCTACGCAGAAAAGCCGAAGCGCCGCAACGAGTTCCGCATTTCCTCCGATTTGCGCGCTCGCGGACGGTCCCCGGCTGATCCTGCGGTGCCGGCGCAGCGAAGAAACCCTGGAATCGAGGCCTTTCACCGCTCGTCCAGGCCGATCCACTTGCTGGTGGTGCGCGGGGTGAAGGCGGCGAAGCGGTCGAGGAGACGCGCCGGGTCGGTGTCGGTGATGACGAGAGAGCGGTGCCGTTCGGGGACGAAGCCCTCGGCGGTGGCGTGGTCGAAGAGGGCGAGGAGGGCGTCGTAGTAGCCGGCCACGTTCAGCAGCCCGCACGGCTTGGGGTGGATCCCCAGCTGGCTCCAGGTGAGCACCTCGCAGAACTCCTCGAAGGTGCCGAAGCCGCCGGGAAGCGCCACGAAGCCGTCGCACAGGTCGGCCATCATCTGCTTGCGCTCGTGCATCGTCCCCACCACGTGCAGTTCGGTGAGGCCGGTGTGGCCCACCTCGCGCGCCATCAGCGCCTGGGGGATCACGCCGATGACCCGGCCGCCGCCGGCCAGCACGGTGTCGGCCACGGCGCCCATCAGCCCCACCTTGCCGCCGCCGTACACCAGCCCCACCCCGCGCTCCACCAGCACGCGCCCCATCTCCCGCGCCGCATCCAGGTACTCCGGCCGCCGCCCGGGGTTGGACCCGCAGAACACGCACACCCGCTTCAGCTCGCCCATTCGCCGCCGCCTTCTGGTTCGGTGATCCCGGCCGAGGGCGGCAAGAGAACGTTCGCGGGGCCGCGCGGCAACTCCGGGGACCTGGCAGAGGGGTGGACTCGAGGATGCCACTGGAGTGGCGGCTACAACGGCACGCAGCCCGCCTGCGCGGGCGTCTCCGTGCGCGAAAGGCGGCGTGCCGCGGGAGAGGCGGCGAGCAGTCCGCGAAGGCGGACTTCCCGCGGTTCCAGCGGCGGGCATCAACCCGCCGCCGGATGCCGGGGCTGTCGCGAGGCTCGCGTTTCTGCGCGGATGGTGGTGTGGGAGTCCGCGAAGGCGGACTTCGGGCCGTGGCCGCGGTTTCAGCCGCCCGGGGCCGGGTGCCGGACGCCATGGGTTTGCGTGAGGGATGCGCGCCCGGAGGGCCGGGACGGCGGCGGCGCGCGCGAGCGGAACCGTTCCTGGCGCAGATCCGTGGCGCGCCGCCGCTGGCCCGGCGCCGTTGGGCACGGCGGTATCGTGCCCTACGGCGCGCGCAGCCCGGTTCCGCGCCTCGGCGCGGAACACGCCCGAATCCCGCCGTCGATCCATCCTCTCGTCACCAGCCGTTTGCACAACCCGCGCGGCGCGGCTAGCCTGTAACCGGCCTCGCCGTAGCACCTGTCGATCCACCCCTGTCGCTGAAGCCACCTCCTCATGACCCGCTCCATCCGACTCCTGCTGGGCGCCGCGCTGCTGGGCGCGGCGCTGGCCCCGCCGGCGCGCGCGCAGCAGCCGCTTCCCTCCATCGCCGACAGGACGCGGGGGATGGAGCGCAAGGACGGCTTCATCCCGCTGTACTGGGACGCCGCCGCCGGCAGGCTGTGGATGGAGATCCCGCGGATCGGGCAGGAGATGATCTACCAGGTCTCGCTCCCCGCCGGGATGGGGAGCAACGACGTGGGGCTGGACCGCGGCCAGCTGGGCGACACCCGCATCGTCCGCTTCGAGCGCAGCGGCCCGCGCGTGCTGATGGTGCAGCCCAACCAGGCGTACCGGGCGGTGACGCCGAACGCCGACGAGCGCCACGACGTGGAAGAGTCGTTCGCGCAGTCGGTGCTCTGGGGCTTCACCGTGGCCGCCGAGCAGGACGGGCGCGTACTGGTGGACGCCACCGACTTCGCGCTGCGCGACGCGCACGGCGTGATCCCCACGCTCAAGCGCGCGCGGCAGGGCGACTTCAAGCTCGACGCCAGCCGCAGCGCCTTCTACCTCCCCAACCTGAAGGCGTTTCCGCGCAACACCGAGATCGAGGTGACGCTCACCTTCACCAGCGACAACCCCGGAAGCTGGGTGCGCGACGTGTCGCCCACCCCCGAGGCGGTGACGGTGCGCGAGCGGCATTCGCTGGTGCAGCTCCCCGACGACGGCTACGTCCCCCGCCGCAGCGACCCCAACGCCGGCTACTTCGGCATCGACTACGCCGACTACGCCGCGCCGATGGGCACGCCGCTGGTGCAGCGCTTCATCGCCCGCCACCGGCTCCGGAAGCGCAACCCGGGCGCGGCGGTGAGCGACCCGGCGGAGCCGATCGTCTATTACGTGGACCGCGGCGCGCCCGAGCCGATCCGCACCGCGCTGCTCGAGGGCGCGCGCTGGTGGAACCAGGCGTTCGAGGCGGCGGGCTACCGCAACGCCTTCCGGGTGGAGCTGATGCCCGAGGGCGCCGACCCGATGGACGTGCGCTACAACACCATCCAGTGGGTGCACCGCGCCACCCGCGGCTGGAGCTACGGCTCGAGCGTGATCGACCCGCGCACCGGCGAGATCATCAAGGGCCACGTGTCGCTGGGCTCGCTGCGCGACCGGCAGGACTGGCTGATCGCCGAGGGGCTCCTTTCGCCCTACACCCGCGGCGACGAGAACCCGCCCGAGCTGCAGCGCGTGGTCCTCGCCCGCCTGCGCCAGCTGGCCGCGCACGAGGTGGGGCACACGCTGGGGCTGGCGCACAACTACATCGCCAGCGCGCAGGGCCGGCTGAGCGTGATGGACTACCCGCACCCGCTGGCCAGGCTGACCGCGGACGGGCGCATCGACCTCGCCGACGCGTACCCGGAAGGGATCGGCGCGTGGGACAGCGTGGCGATCGCCTACGGCTATGCGGAGCTCCCCGCGGGCGCGGACGAGCGGCCGGCGCTGGCGCGCATCCTCTCGGCCGCGCGGGCGCGGGGGATCACCTTCCTGACCGACCAGGACGCGCGCCCCAGCGGGAGCGCGCACCCCCAGACGCACCTGTGGGACAACGGCGCCGACGCGGCCGCCGAGCTGGGGCGGATGATGCGCGTGCGCCGCGCCGCGCTGGAGCGCTTCGGCGAGAACGCCATCCGCACGGGGATGCCGCTGGCGACGATGGAGGAGGTGCTCGTTCCCCTCTACCTCTACCACCGCTACCAGGCCGAGGCGGCCACCAAGGCGGTCGGCGGCCAGTTCTACACCTACGCGGAGCGTGGCGACGAGCAGGTGCCGGTGCGCCCGGTGCCCGCGGCCGACCAGCGGCGGGCGCTGGAGGCCGTGCTCGCCACGCTGGCGCCCGACGAGCTGGCGCTGCCGCCCACGGTGCTGCGGCGCATCCCGCCGCGGCCGTTCACCTATGACCCGCACCGCGAGCTGTTCACGCGCTACACCGGCCCCACCTTCGACGCGCTGTCGCCCGCCGCGTCGGCCGCGGCCATGACCTTCGACCTGCTGTTCGATCCCCAGCGCGCCGCCCGGCTGGTGGAGCAGCACGCGCTGGACCCGTCGCTCCCCGGGTTCGCGCAGGTGCTGGAGCGCACCACCCAGGCCCTCTTCAACCCCACCGCCCCCGACGCGTACCGCAAGGCGCTGGCGCAAACCGTCCAGCGCGCGTACGTGGAGCGGCTGATGGTGCTGGCCGCCGACGCGCCGATGCCGCAGGTGCGCGCCGAGGCCACCGGGCAGCTCCGCGCCCTGCGCGTGAGCGTAACCGGCCGCGGCGCCTTCGACGCCGCGGCCCGCGCGCACTTCGCGCTGCTCGAGGACGACATCACCCGCTTCCTGCAGCGCCCGTGGGAGGCCAGGGACCGCCGCGAGCCGCTGGCCCCCCCGCCCGGCTCCCCGATCGGCGACCAGGACCCCGAGTGGTAGAGGGGAACGTCGGCCGGACAGTATGATGCCGGTCGACGGAGCCGGATCCTGCTGCCGAACCGAATAGCCTCGCGCAGTTTGCGAGGCTTCCTGTGGTTGTAGCTGCGACGCTGCGACTTCAGTCGCCGGTGTGCGGGTTCGCCGGGCTTTCTCGGGATGAGAATCCTCTGGTCAGGGCGAAATCGAGCCGGTCCCCCGTCCTCACCGCTTCGGCACCTTCTCCTCCTGCGGGATCAGCGACTTGTGGATGCCCATCGCCGCGCGCGTTCCCTCGTACGCCGCGCGGATCACCAGGCGCGTGCCGGGGGTGATGTCGCCCGCGGCGTACACGCCGGGGACGGTGGTGGCGAACTCCTTGTCGACCTCGAGGACTCCTTCCGCGTCGATCGCGCACCCCATGTCCTGCGGCAGCGTGCTCCCCGCGCCACAGGCGATGTGGAAGAAGAGGGCGTCGAACGGCTCCTGGTGGCCGTCGTGGAAGACCACGGACTCCAGCTTCCCGCCCTCGCCGTCCAGCCGGGTGATCGCCCGCTGGTCCACGCCGATGCCGTACTCCGCCAGCGTCTCCAGCGCCTCGGGAGTCATGTCGCGGTCGTGGCTGTGGGTGAGCACGGTCAGGTCGTCGGTCCAGATCAGGAAGTAGAGCGCGTACTTCGCGATCGCCGTCCCCCACCCGATGATCCCCACCTTCTTTCCTTCCACGTACGGCCCGTCGCAGTCCGGGCAGTGCCAGATGCTGGTGCCGTAGAACTCGTCGAAGCCGGGGATCTCGGGCTTGATGTCCTTGAGCCCGGTGGCGAACAGCAGCCGCCGCGAACGGAACTCGCGGTCGTCGGCCAGCGTCACCTTGAAGTCGTCGATCCCGCCGCTCACCGTCTTCACCACCGCCGCCTCGAGCTCGGCCCCGGCGGCGGTGGCGTGCTCGCGGCCGATGCGGCGCAGCTCCAGCGGCGAGGGGTCGTCCACGCCGAAGTAGCCGTGCACGCCCCAGCTTTCCTTGTTGCGCGGGTCCTGCGCGTCGAACAGGCGCACCGTGCGGCGATAGCGCCGCAGCCAGAGCGCGGCGGCCAGCCCCGCGGGGCCGCCGCCGATCACGATCGCGTCGTACTGCTCCGAGTCGGGCATTCCGCTTCCATGGTGCTGCAAGGGGAGATGGATCGGGCGAACGCGGGCGAGCGGGTGCAATCGCCGCGCCCCGTCCTTCGGCGTACCTGATGCAGCGCCGCCTGCGGGTGGCGCGGCGGGGGGCGCGGGCTATGTTGGTGCCTCTCGCCGGCGGAAGGTACGGAACGCGGGGAGGTGGCGTTGATCGAGGCGGTGGTGTTCGACTTCGACGGGTTGATCTTCGACAGCGAGACGCACGAGTACGAGTGCGTGCGCGAGCTGTTCGCCGAGCACGGCGCCGAGCTGCCGCTGGAGGTGTGGGGTGCGTGCGTGGGGCGCGAGTCGGGGTACTTCGACCCTTACGCGTACCTGGAAGAGAGCGCCGGCGTCGTCATCGACCGCGAACAGGCCGAGCGGCGGCGGCGCGAACGCTTCTACCTGCGCATCCAGGGCGAGGGGCCGATCGCCGGAGTGGAAGAGGCGTTGCGGGCGGCGCGCTCGCTGGAGCTGAAGGTGGGGCTGGCGAGCAGCTCCGGGCGCGGCTGGGTGGAGGGGCAGCTGCGCCGGCTGGGGCTGCTGCACTTCTTCGACTGCGTGCGCACGGCCGGCGACGTGGAGCGGGTGAAGCCCGAGCCCGACCTGTACCTGGCCGTGCTGCGCTGCCTGGGCGTGCCCCCCGCCCGCGCCGTGGCGTTCGAGGATTCGCCCAACGGCGCGCTGGCCGCCGCGCGCGCCGGGATGTACTGCGTGGTGATCCCCAACCGCGTGACCGCCGCGCTGGAGTTCGGCGAGCACGACCTGCGGCTGGAATCGCTCATGCAGGCCGAGCTGGCCGACCTGCTGGCCCGCGTCGGCGCCGCCGGCCCGCCCCGCGGCGTCCGCGCGGCATGACCTCGTTCATCATCCCTTGACGACTTCCGGAGGACCCGACGTGACCTCTCGCTTCCGTCCGCTCCCGCTCGCCCTCGCGGCCGCCTTCGCCGCGTCCGCCGCCGCGGCGCAGAACGCACCGTCCGCCGCCGGCGCGCCCCCGGCCGAGGACGCGCGCCTGCGCGAGATCGCCGCGGCCACGCAGCCCTCGCTCGCCGAGGCCGACATCCGCCGGCTGGTGAGCTTCGGCACGCGCCACACGCTCTCCGACACCACCAGCCGCACGCGGGGGATCGGCGCGGCGAGGCGGTGGCTGTTCGACGAGTTCACCCGCATCTCGCGCGAGTGCGGCGGCTGCCTGGAGGTGCGCTACGTGGACGACGTCGTTCCCGGCAGCACGCAGCCCGGGTCCCGCATCCCCCGCGACACGCGCGTCGTCAACGTGGTGGCCATCCAGCGCGGGCGCACCGACCCGAACCGGTTCGTGATCGTGCAGGGGCACTACGACTCGCGCGTGACCGACATCATGGACAGCACCAGCGACGCGCCCGGCGCCAACGACGACGCCAGCGGGGTGGCGGTGGCGCTGGAGAGCGCGCGGGTGCTCTCCAAGTACCAGTTCGACGGCTCGATCGTCTACGCGGCGATCGCGGGCGAGGAGCAGGGGCTGAACGGGAGCGAGATCTTCGCGCGCTTCGCCAAGGCGCAGGGGTGGCGGATCGAGGGCGTGCTGAACAACGACATCGTGGGCGATTCGCGGGGGATGAACGGCGTGGCCGACAACACCCGCGCCCGCGTCTTCGGCCCCGGGATCCCGCCGACGGCGACCCAGGCCGAACTGCGCCGCTACCTGTACTCGGGCGGCGAGCTCGACACGCCCAGCCGCGAGCTGATGCGCTACATGGACGCCATCGCCAGCCGCTACGTGCCCAACCTGGACGTGCTGATGGTGTACCGGCTGGACCGCTTCGGCCGCGGCGGCGACCACACGCCGTTCTTCAACGCCGGCTACCCGGCCATCCGCGTGACCTCGTTCTACGAGGATTACACGCGGCAGCACCAGAACCTGCGCACGGAGAACGGCGTCCGCTACGGCGACACCCCCGACCAGGTGGACTACCCGTACGTGGCGAGGATGGCGGCGATGAACGCGGCCACGCTGGCCTCGCTCGCCTGGGCGCCGCCCGCGCCCGACAGCGTGGCCATCGCCGGCGCGGTGACGCCCAACACCGTGCTGCGCTGGAAGGCGGTGAGCGCGCCCGACCTGGCCGGCTACCGCGTCTACTGGCGCGAGCCCGAGAGCGCGCAGTGGCAGTTCAGCCGCTTCTTCCCCGGCAGCGGGACCGAGGCCACGCTCCCCGGGATCGTGATCGACAACTACTTCTTCGCCGTGGCCGCCGTCGATCGAGACGGCCACGAGAGCCGTCCCGGCTACCCCGTGCCAGGGCGGTGAAACGGCGAACAGGTGCGTGAGTGCGCGAGTGCGTGAGTGCGTTTGGCTCCCGCGCGGTCCACGAGGATCGCGCGAGGGTTGAACGCACTGGCGCACGGGGTGTCCGCCTGACGGCCAGGTTCGGGGGCCCGGTGCTGGCGCGCGGGACGGCGGCGGCCCCGATCCTCTTCACGGGCCCCGTGGAGGTGTTCGGCTGGTACGGGATCGTCCTTGACGACGCGCCGTCGCCGGGCAGCTACCTGACCAACGTCCGCATCGAGAACGTGCAGACGGCGCTGGCCGTGTGGACATCGGCCAACCACCCGGTGGTAATCGACAGCGCAGTGTTCCGGAACAACGGGGCCGCGGCCTGGTTGTACGCGGCCGACTCGAGGATCAGCCACACCCGGGTCGACACCACGGTCTACGGCGATCCCGCCGTGCGGGTGGCCGGGCAGAACCGCACCATCGAGAGCCTGCTCATCCGGGGGACGCTCGGCAAAGGGCTGGCGGTGGATTCGCGTACCGTGCAGGTCCTCTCGTGCGAGATCCGCGACAGCGGCGGGGACGGCATCCAGCTGTCGGACGACAGCACCGTGGTGCACAACTGCAACCTGGTGAACAACGGGGGCGTAGGGATCTCCGTGGCCGACGCGTCGTACACCGCGAACGTGGAGAACAACTGGTGGGGCGACGCGGCGGGACCCACCGGGCCGAACGGAGACGGTGTCGGCGCTTCGCTCGACTACACGACGTGGCGCACCTCCCCGTACACGCTGCCGTACGTGCCGTAAGCTCCGCCTCGGAGTCGCGGACGAACGCGAAGGCGGCGAGCCGAGCCCGGCTCGCCGCCCTCGCCCGCCTTCCCCATGGGAGCCCAAACGCACTCGCGCACTCCCGCACTGGCGCACCTGTTCTACGATCTATCTCAGCGCCACCAGCCCCGCCTCGATCTCCTCGCGCCGATCCGCCAGCCACGCGGGGACGCGCAGCTCGGTGCCCAGCCGGCCGATCGGCTCGTCGACGGTGAAGCCGGGGCCGTCGGTGGCGATCTCCATCAGCAATCCGTCCGGCGCGCGGAAGTAGATGCTGCGGAAGTAGTCGCGGTCCATCACCGGGCTCACGTTCACCCCCATCGACAGCAGGTGGTCGCGCCAGGCCAGCTGCTGCTCGTCGTCCTTCGCCCGGAAGGCCACGTGGTGCGTCTGGCCCACGCCGCCGCGCGCCCACTTGCCGTTGGGCGGAAAACCGAAGAGGGTGAACGAGCTGTGCGGCCCCACCGCCTGCCCGTCGTACTTCGCCCAGAACCAGTGCGGCATCCCCGGCGCGTCCTGGTTGAAGGTGCGCTTCACCAGCTTCAGCCCCAGCGCGCCCTGCAGAAACTCGCCGGCCTGCACCACGTCGCTGGTGATGGCGCTGATGTGGTGCATCCCGTCCAGCTTCATGCCGGGCGTGATCTGGGGCACCGGCTCGGGCCAGGTGCGTGCCTGGATCGCCGCCTCGTCGCGCGTGCCGGCCATGTTCTCGGCGCCCGGAGTGATCACCGTCTGCCCCAGCGCGTCCGCCGGCTCGTCCAGCGCGTAGCCGGGCCCCCTGGTGGCGATCTCCAGGATCTGCCCGTCCGGGTCGGAGAAGTAGATGCTGTGGAACCAGCGCCGGTCGTACGGGCCCGTGACCGGCACGCCCGCGTCGGTCAGCCGCCGCTTCCACCGGAGCAGCGCGTCCTCGCTCTCCACCCCCATCGCCACGTGGTGCACCCCGCCGATCCCCCAGCGGCCGCGCGGCGCGGCGCCCCACTCGAAGAAGGTGAGCAGCGTCCCCGGCCTTCCCACCTCGTCGCCGAAGTACAGGTGGTACGAGTCCGGATCGTCGAAGTTGACGGTGCGCTTCACCAGTCCCAAGCCGAGCAGATCGCGGTAGAACTCCAGCGTGCGCTGCGCGTTGGACGAGACCATCGTCACGTGGTGCAGCCCCTGCGTCGCCAGCTCCATCGTACCCTCCTCCGTAAGAGAAATCTCACCAGTGAGATTGTTGTCGAAACGAAAGCGCTTCACCCGTCCGCCGCGAGCGCATCCCCGGTCTTCTGGATGGTGCGCAGCAGCCGGATCGCCGTCTCCTTCTCCTCGTCGTTCAGCCCGGCCAGCGCGCGGCGGATCATGGCCGCGTGCTCGGGGAAGATCGAGGCGACCAGCGCCTGTCCTTCCACCGTGAGCGCGGCCAGGCGCGCGCGGCGGTCGCCGGGGCAGTCGCGGCGTTCCACCAGGCCGCGCTTCTCCAGCCGGTCCACCAGGTAGGTGATGCCGCCGCTGGAGACCAGGATGCGCCGCTGCACCTCGTTCAGCAGCATGGGCCCCTTGTGGTACAGCACCTCCACCACCGCGAACTCGGCGGTGGTGAGGCCGTGCCGCGCCACGTCGGCCGCGGCCACCTGCGCCACCGCGTTGTGCGCCCGCGCCAGCGCGATCCACGCCCGCAGCGCGAGCGCGGTTTCCGGATCGCGCGCCTCCGGAGCGGCAGCCTGGGTCTCGTCTCGCGTATTCATCTCAGTGCTAAGGTAATCACCCTGTCAATCCCCAGCAAGAGCCTCGCCGTGCCGGAGTCACCCGCTCCGGGATCCCACCGGCGGCTGAAGCCGCAGCAACCACCACGGAACGCCTCGCAAACCGCGCGAGGCTGCTGCGTGGGCTCCGCCGCGATCCGTCCGCCTCGGCGCCAACGAGGGCCTGGTGGCGTGCACCGGCGCCGCGCCCTCACCAAAGCCGGTAGTCCCCGAAGGCGGACTTCGTGTGGTCGTTGCCGCGGTTTCAACCGCCCGGCGAGCCTGGCGGACGCGGAGATCCAAACGGCCGCCACTTCGCGCATCCGCCGCTTTCCTTTAGATTCCGCCGGTCTCCTCACCGATCGTAGCGACCGAAATCCTCCCGATGACGCTGTCCCCGTCGTTCCCCGAGTTCGCGGCGCTCGCGCGTACGGCCACGCTGGTGCCCGTGTGGCACGAGCTGCTGTTCGACACCGACACCGCGGTCACCGCCTACGCCAAGATCGCGCGCCCGCCCTTCGGCTTCCTCCTCGAGTCCGTCGTGGGCGGCGAGACGTGGGCGCGCTACACCTTTCTGGGCACCGAGCCGCGCGGCGCGTGGCGGCTCACCGGGCGGCGGGTGGAGACGTGGGCGCCGGGGCAGGGGTGGACGGACCGCGGCGAGAGCGACGATCCGCTCGCCGACTTCGACGCGCTGCTGCACGCCACCGTCCCCGCCACCGTTCCCGGCCTGCCGCGCTTCTGGGGCGGGGCGGTCGGCTTCTTCGGCTACGACGTGGTGCGGCTGATCGAGCGGTTGCCGGACGAGAACGGCGGCGCGCTGCCGCTGCCGGACGGGCTGTTCATCCTCACCGGCACCGTGGTGGCCATCGACAACCTGTTCGGCCGCGCGCAGGTGATCGCCGCGGTGGACATCGGCGGCGTGCAGGACGACGAGGACGAGCTGCGCCGGAGATACGACGCCGCGGGCGCGGAGATCGACGCGCTGGTCCGCCGGCTGCGCGAGGGGGCGCCGCCCCCCCCGCTGGCGCTGCGGGCCGATCCCCCCGAGGACCCGCCGTTCAGCAGCAACCTGACGCGCCGGGAATACGAGGACGGCGTCCGCCGGGTGCAGGAGTACATCCGCGCGGGCGACGCCTTCCAGATCGTCCTGGCGCAGCGGTTGACGGTGCCGCTCGCCGTGCCGCCGTTCGACCTGTACCGGGCACTCCGGACGCTGAACCCGAGCCCGTACCTGTTCTACCTGGACCTGGACGGCTTCCAGCTGGTCGGCTCGTCGCCCGAGGTGATGGTGCGGCTGGAGGAGGGGACGGTGACGGTGCGCCCGATCGCCGGCACCCGCCGCCGCGGCCGCGACGCCGCGCACGACGCCGAGCTCGCCGCCGACCTGCTCGCCGACCACAAGGAGCTGGCCGAGCACCTGATGCTGCTGGACCTGGGGCGCAACGACGTGGGCCGCGTCGCCCGCTACGGCAGCGTGCGCGTCCCCAACCGGATGACGGTGGAGAAGTACTCGCACGTCCTCCATATCGTCAGCACCGTGGAGGGCGACCTGCGCGAGGGACTGTCCGCCGTGGACGTGTTCCGCGCCAGCTTCCCGGCGGGCACCGTCAGCGGCGCGCCCAAGGTGCGGGCGATGGAGATCATCGACGAGCTCGAGACGGTGCGGCGCGGCCCGTACGCCGGGGCGGTGGGCCACTTCAGCTGGGGCGGCGCGTCGATGGACACGGCGATCGCCATCCGCACCGTGGTGGCCGAGGGGGGCCGCGCGCACGTGCAGGCCGGCGCCGGCATCGTCGCCGACAGCGACCCATCGGCCGAATACGAGGAGACGCTGAACAAGGCACGGGCGCTGCTGCGGGCGGTGCAGCGGGTGGAGTAAAGGGTACGGGGTACGGGGTACGGGGTACGGGGGTGGAGGTGCGGAGGTGCGGAGGTGCGGAGGTGCGGTGGAAAGCTCCCAAATCTTGATCCACTAGTGGGGCCAGCCGAGGCCGCGAAGACGCTTGCCCTCCGCGACGAGCACGCACCCGTACTTCGTACCCCGTACTTCGTACCGTAGTTGAAAACACAACACCCGGGGCCGTCGCGAAGCCGAATCGCGCGGTCCCGGGCGTGGAGCATGCCGGTCGTCTATGGTCCGCTACCGCCAGAGGCGCAGGAGGCGGAGGAGGATCGGGAAGAAGCGGCCCAGCACCTTGATGATGAAGGCGAGGACCACCGTCTTGAAGAAGTACCTCAGTAGAACGAGCACGGTAGGTCCGGCGGTTCGGGTGTAAGACGTCCTGCTCGGGCAGACACTACGGAGCCGCCTTCGCCGGAGTTTCAGCCGCCGGCGCGCCTGCCCCGCCGCCGCCCCCGCCGGCCACCCCCGGCACCTGGATCTCGAACAGCGCCGGCCACAGCTTCCCGGTCACCCACAGCCGGTCGTGCTGCGCGTCGTAGGCGATCCCGTTCAGCACCGCCTCCTTGTCCACCAGGCGCGACTGGTCCATGATCCCGGTCAGCTCGATCCACCCCTTCACCTTCCCCGTCTGCGGATCGATGCGCGCGATGCGGTCGGTGTGCCACACGTTGGCCCACACCTCGCCCTTCACCCACTCCAGCTCGTTCAGGTCGTTCACGAACGCGCCGGCGTCCATCACGTTCACCACGCGGCGCACCGTGTAGTTGCCGGGGTCGATGAAGCGGAGCTGATTGCTGCCGTCGCTCAGGATCAGCGACTGCCCGTCGGTGGTGAGCCCCCACCCCTCGCCCTGGTAGGGGAAGGTTCCGGTCTGGCCGAAGTCGGCCGGGTTGTAGATGAACCCCAGCTGGTTCTGCCAGGTGAGCTGGTACAGGTGGCCGCCGTACAGCGCCAGCCCCTCGGCGAAGTACTGGTCGTCCACCGCCTTCTGCCGCAGCACCTTGCCCGTGGCGATCTCCACCTGGCGCAGCGTGCTGTGCCCGGTGCGGCCGGTGCTCTCGAAGAAGGCGCCGTCGGCGTACACCAGCCCCTGGGTGAAGGCCGAGGTGTCGTGCGGGAACTCGCGCAGCACGGTGGCGCCCACCACGGGCGCGGGCGTCGTGTCGTCCACGGCCTGTCCGTTGGTGTGGTCGCGGTTGCAGGCGCTGAAGCCGGCCACGGCCAGCAGCAGGGCCGCGGGCCGCCGCACCAGGTCGATCATCCCCTTCACTGCGCCCCTGCCTTGCTGCCCAGCCAGCCGCGCCGGAAAGCGCGCATCGCGTCGGTCACGGGCATCCCCGCGCGCTCGTACGTCACGATCTCCATCTCCGGGTTCTCCACCAGCGTCACCGCGATCTCGCGCCGCGTGCCCCGCTGCGCAACGTCCATGCGGACCGTTTCGCCCGCGTGGTGGTCGGCCAGCGCGGCGCGCACGGCGTCGGGGGTGGGGGTGGGCGCGCCGTCGATGGCGTACACCCGGTCCAGCCGGTCGATCCCCGCGCGGTAGAACGAACTCCCCTCCAGCGAGGTGGCGACCACCACGCCGCTGTCCGGGCCCGCCGCGAGCTGCGCGCCCAGCCACGGCTGCCCCGCGTGCGCCTTGCGCAGCAAAAAGCCGCCGGCGGCGAGCAGCCGCTCGTAGTCCACCACTTCGTGCCCCTGGATGTAGCGGCGGAAGAAGTCGTTGGCGAACGCCGTGTCGTGCGTCACCTCGCCCAGGACGCGGCGCAGGTCGGCCAGCGTGTACGGGCGCGCCGGGGCGAGCGCCGGCGTCTGCGCGCGGCCGAACTCGCGCCACATCGCCCGCATGTAGTCTTCCAGCGACAGGTTGGGATACTTCGTCCGCAGCGTGAGGTCCAGCCCCAGCCCGATCGCCGCGCCCCAGGTGTAGTACGAGATGAAGGTGTTCCCCTTGTTCTGGGGATCGATCGAGGCGGCGGCGTCCACGAACGGCGCCTGCATGGCCATCTCCACCGCGCTGAAGTGCCGCCGGCCGGGGGCGGTGATCACCGTGTTGACGTTGTCGGTGATGTCCTCGGCGTACTGGTCGTCGTTGAAGAGGCCCGCGCGGCGCTCGAACAGCGCGTCCCAGTAGCTGGTGAACCCCTCGGCGAACCACAGCTCGCCCGACATGTTCTCGCGCTCGAAGTCGAACGGCTCCAGCGCCCGCGGGCGCAGCCGCTCCACGTTCCAGCTGTGGAAGAACTCGTGGCTGATGGTGCCCAGGTTCCCCAGCCGCTGCTGCGGGTCGGTGATGTTGCGGCTGCTGGTGACGATGGTGCTGTTGCGGTGCTCCATCCCGTCGCCGTTGGCCCACGGCAGGTAGTCGGCGATGAAGGTGTAGGTGCCGAAGTCGTACCCCGCCGGCTCGCCCCACATCGCCACCTCCTCGGCCACGATCTTCCGGGCCGCCTCGGCGAAGGTGTCCACCGCCGCCTCGCTGCCCAGGTGATGGACGGCCAGGCGCCAGGTGGAGGTCTTCCCGTCGTGCGTGGCCGTCCAGGTGCGGATGGAGACGGGTCCGACCTCGGTCGGCGAGTCCATGAACCACTGGAGATTGGGCGCGGTGAAGACGGTGGCGTCCGCCGTCGTCCGCAGCTGCGTGGCCACCCGCCACCCCGGCTGCGGATGGATGGTCAGGCGGATCGGCGCGTCGTCCATCCCGCGGGCGAACATGAAGGTGGCGGGCATGTTCAGGTGCGCGTGCGTCCGATCGACGCCCAGGTACGTCCCGTCCGTGCGGTCGCCGAAGACGGTGTAGGTCACGCGCACGGTGCTGCCGCGCGGGGTCACGTCCCACTGGTGCGGGTTGGGGCGGGTGACGGCGAGCGCCTGGCCGGACCCGTCGGCCACGCGCACGTCGTACACGTTCTTGGCGAACTCGTGCAGCGCGTAGCGGCCGGGAGACGACCGGCTCATCCGCACCTGCAGCGGGCGCCCCTGCGGCACGCCGCGGAAGGTGGCGGTGACCTGCGCCTCGTGGTGCGCGGCGTTGGGGAACGAGATCTCGTATTCCACGCCGCGCTGCTGTGCCCGGGCGGGCGTGGCGGCCAGCGCGATCGCGGCGCACGCGGCGGCGCCGCCGCGGAAGAGGGTCTGGTTCATCCGGCGTGTGCTGCGGGTGGATCAGGATGGGCTACACGGAAGCTTGAGAGTAGCGCGTCGGCGCCACGGGTGCCAGCGGGCAGGGACCGCACCGGGCGGCCGGTCGAAACCCGCCGGCCGAGCGACCCGGCCGCGATCAATGACACCGGTCGCTTCCCTTGTCGCTGAAGGCCGTGCCCGTGCCCACGAACTCCCAGTCGTAGCCTTCGGGGTGGAAGACCAGGCGCAACACGCCGTGCACCTGGTTCTGGTGCACCTCGCTGTTGGGGTCGAGCTTGGCGCGGAAGTCGTAGAACGGCGCTCCCCCGGTGCCCACCACGAACTGGCGGACGCCGCGCTGCGTGTCCACGTGTCCGTCCGGCGTCTGCGGGGCGAAGCGCTCGTACGTGTGGTCGTGGCCGCTCAGCAGCACCTCCACGCCACCGTCGAACAGAAGCTGGAACAGCGCCTTCACCCGCTCCGAGTCGCCGTGCTCGCCGCTGCTGAAGCGCGGGCGGTGCATGGTGGCCAGCGTGCAGCGGGCCGGGTGCGCGCGCAGGTCGTCGCGCAGCCACTGGAGCTGCTCCGAGCCCTCTCCGGTGGAGCTTTCGCTGCTCAGCACGACGATGTGCCAGCCGTCCACGTCGAAGCTGTACCACCCCTTGCCGGCCGGGCCCGCCGCCGCGCCGAAGTAGGCGAAGTACGGCGCGCCGTGGCCGGTGCGGTAGTCGTGATTGCCGATGGTGGGGCGGGTGCGCGCCTTGTGGCGCCCCCAAGTGGGGCCGTAGCAGTCCCTGAACTGCGCCGCGGTGCCGGCGGAGTAGACGTCGTCGCCCAGCGGCATCACCACGCCGCCGATGTGGTCCAGCAGCCGCGCCGTGGCCTCGTCGCTGCGCCACCAGCACCCCGCGATGTCGCCCGCCGCCACGACGGAGGTGTGCGGCGGGGGCCCCTCGCGCTTCGGCTCGCCGCCGCACGCGGCGGTGGCGGCCAGCAGCAGGCAGAGGGCCTGAGTGGGGGCGCGGAGGATGGTGCGGGCGGCGGACTGCGGCATCGGCTCGCTACTTCGGCGGGGACGTCTGGCCGGGGGCCGTGTGAACGGCGCGGCGGCACGCTAGATTCCGCGGGCAACCTACACCCGTCCACGCGCCCCGCACCACCCCATGTGCCTGGTACTGCTCGCCTGGGACAAGCACCCGCGCCACCGGCTGATCGTGGCCGCCAACCGCGACGAGTTCTACGCCCGCCCCACCGCGCCGGCCGGCTGGTGGGCCGACGCGCCGCACGTGCTGGCCGGGCGCGACCTGCGCGAGGGCGGCACCTGGATGGGGGTGACGCGCGACGGCCGCTTCGCCGCCGTCACCAACGTGCGCGAGCCGCAGGCCTATCGGGTCGGCGCGCCGTCGCGGGGGCACCTGGTCGGCAACTTCCTCCTCAGCCGCGCGCCCAGCCTGGGCTACGCGGCCGGGCTGATGCCGATCACGGCCGCCTTCAACGGCTTCAACCTCCTCCTGTTCGACGGCGCCACCCTGGCCTGGTTCAGCAACCGCGGCTCCGGCGCCCGCACGCTGCCGCCCGGGGTCTACGGCGTGAGCAACGCGCTGCTCGACACCCCCTGGCCCAAGGTGGTGCTGGGGAAAGACGACCTGCGCCAGGCGATGGAGGGCCCCGACGACGAGCTGGAGTCGCGCCTCTTCGAGTCCCTGGCCCGCCGCGACCCCGCGCCCGACGCCGAGCTGCCGAGCACGGGGGTGGGCGACGAGCGCGAGCGCGCCCTCTCCAGCGCCTTCATCGCCACCCCGGACTACGGCACCCGCTGCTCCACCGTGCTCCTGGTGGGCCGCGACGGCCAGGTCTCGCTCACCGAACGGACGACCACGCTCCCCGCGACGGAGGGGTGGAGCGAGGTGCGGCACACGTTCCAGATCGGGGAGAGGGGATAGATCGGTGGATTGAGGTGGGCCAGGGTGAGCCAGGCGGATGAATCCGCGGCAACAACGGCCCGAAGTCCGCCTTCGCGGACTCCCCCGCCGCGATCCGTGCGTCAGGGCAGGCCGCTCGGGAGAGCCAGCTGGATTCGGTTTGGGGCCGCACGGCGGGTTGAAACCCGCCGCTGGAACTTCGGGAAGTCCGCCTTCGCGGACTGCGTCCGCGGCGTTTGCGCGAGCCGCGGATTTTCGTCGCCGCTCAAGTTCACGCCGGGCCATCCCTGCAGGCGCCGACGGTCTACCTCATCCCCTCCCCCAGGGCAGTTTTCGGGTAGTTTGGGGGGAGGAGGCCGGGGGAGAGGGCCCGGCGCAGCGTGTGCACCGAAGCCCGTTGCACCATCGAAAATCGAGCGGGCCGGCCTCTCCTTCCGAGGCCGGCCCGCTTTCGTTCGACCATCTCCCGAAGAACCGCTACGGCCGGGCGCCGCCGGTGGCCTGCTGCACCGCGCGGGCGCCGACCACGCGGCCGGCCTGGTCCAGCGTCAGCTCCAGCAGCTGGCCGGTGGCGGTGCGCACGGTGCGCAGCGTCTGCCCGGCCGTGCCGGCGGCCTCGCTCACCACGGGCAGGCCGGTGACCGCGCCCAGGGTGCGGGTGTTCAGCACCTGCCCCGCCGTGCCCAGCGTGCGCTCCACCAGGTTGCCGCTGGCGTCCAGGGTGGTCTGCACCGTCTGCCCCAGCGTGTTGACGGTCTGGGTGAGCACGCCGCCGGGCTGCGTCAGGTTGTTCAGCGTCTGCCCCGCCACGCCCACGGTGCGGTCCACCACGCCGCCGGGCTGCAGCGCGGCGTTGGCCACCGAGCCCACGGTGTTCACCGCGTTGTTGACCGTGCCGGTGAGCTGCGTGACGATCTCGGGGTGGTTGTCGATGAACTGCAGCGTGCGGTCGATCACCGCGGCCACGTTGTCCAGGTCCACCAGCAGCAGCGCCTCGGCGCGCACGCCGCGCACGCCCACGCTCACCTGCCGGATCGACACGTCGGCGCCGGCCTGCACGCTCACCAGGTTGGCCACGCGCGCATTCAGGGCGACCCGCGCCTGCAGGTTGTCCACGTCCAGCTGGATGCGGTCCACGCACAGCCGCGGCACGCTCACCACCACGTCGTACGCCTGGTACTCGGGCGGCGGGCCGGGCTGCCGGCCGGCCGTGGGTTGCGTGGCCGCGGCGGAACGCGCGCACTCGCCGGCGGCGGCCTGCGGCGGCGCCTGCTGGCGGTTCCGCTGCGCGGCGGCGCCCGACGGCAGCAGCACCGCCATCGCCAGCACTCCCATCCACCCCTTGAGCATGGCTCCCCTTCCGCGTGTGCGGTCAAGCCCCGCGCGAGAGAACGGATCTCGTCGCGCCGGGCGGGGCCGGGGCAGGAAGCGTGCCGGTTCGGGGCACGGAAGTTGAGTGCCCCACCGGGCCGAAAGGAGCCGACCCATGCCGCGACCGTGGTGCCGCATCGCCCTGCTGCTGGCCGCCTGCGCCGTTCCCGCGGCGGCGCGCGCGCAGGCCGCCGCGGCGCCGTGCGCGGACAGCGCCCGGGCCGACACCGCGGGCGCGCTGGTGGTGATCCGCGCCTCGGTCACGGCGGCGGAGGTGACCTTCCGCACGCAGCCGGATGCCTCCGCGCGGGTGGGCGGGTGCACGGGGCCGGCGGTGCGCGTGCTGGAGCGCCGCAACCTGCCCCAGCGGGTGCAGCCCGGCGTCACCTACCGCGACGTGCACGTCGCGGTGGAGATCGTCGGACGGGTCGAAGCCGCCTGTCTCGCCGCGCTCGCCGGTGACGCCGGTCTGGCCGCGGCGCTGGGTAGCGGCCCCTGCGCGCCATCGGTGCGCGCGGACCCGGCACGGGGCGCGGCGCCGCCGTGAGCATCGGCGGGATCGCCGGATGGAGCGGGTGAGGAGGATGGTTCGTCGTGCCCGTCCGGGCGCGGTCCACGCAATCGGGAGGTGGGGGATGATGCGACTCGGGATGGCGGCGGCGCTGGCGCTGGCCCTGTACGTTCCCGCGGCGGCGCAGCAGGACACCGCCTCCGCGCGGATCCAGGCGCAGGCACAGGCGCAGAACGCGGCCCGGACGACCGCGCTCGCCGCGGGCACGCGCACCGCGCAGCAGGGCGGCACGCCCAACTACGACGTGATCCTGGAGGTGCCCAACCTCTCGGTCGATTCCATCGGCGTGAACGTGCAGGACCTGCGCGCGCACCTGTCGCTGGCCGCCAACGTGGCCAGCCTGGTCACGCTCGACGCCGGCGTGGACGCCAGCATCGACCGCGTGCGCCTCGACATCACCGGCGTGGCGGCCGAGGCGTACCTGTACGTGGACCTGGACAACGTGACCCGGATCGTGAACCGCGTGGTGAGCACGCTGGACAAAAACCCGCAGATCCTCACGCAGGTGCTGGGCACGGTGGACAACGCCGTGGGCACCGTGGGCCGCGTGGGCAACACCGCGCTGGCGCCCAACGGCCCGGCGAACCGCGCCGTGGGCGCGGTGGGGCAGACGCTGAACAACGTGACCGCGCCCGGCGGCGTGCTGAGCCAGACGGTGAACACGCTGGGGCAGACGGTGCAGCGCACGCTGGCCGGCGGCAGCATCGTGGAGCGCACGCTGGACGCGGCGGGGAACGTGGTGAACAGCCGCACCGTCACCAACCTCCTCTCCCTTCCCGTGCTGCGGCAGACCACCAACGCCGCCGGCCAGGTGGTGCGCCAGGTGCGCGACCAGGGCGGCGCCGTGATCGAACTGGTGCTGAACCAGGCCGGCCAGGTGGCCAGTGCGCGCGTGCTGAGCGGGGCGACGCGGCGGTAGGGCGCGCGTCCCGGCGTTCGCACTGCGAGGGAGAGATCCAGCCGAATCGTGCGGACATCTGCGCGGCCGCGGCTGGGTGCGGCCCGTCGCAGGCGCAGAGCAATCCATGGATATCGATCCGCCGAAGCCCGGCCGGTCTGGAGAACTCCCGCGGCACTCCACAGCCAGGGTGGGAGGCTCGGGAGTTGCACACTACACCGGCTTTCCCGACCAGAGATGTTCGTTGCAATGGAGAACGGGCGGATGACGAACGAGGAACGATGCCCCGTGCGCGTGCTGGTGTTCGGCGCGTCGCTGCGGGAGGGATCGCTCAACCAGCGGCTGGCCGAGCTCGCCGCGGGGGTGGTGGAGGCCAAGGGCGGTGTGGCGGACCGCGCGCGGATGGGCGATTTCGAATGCCCCAGCTACGACGCCGACGCCGAGAAGGGCGGCATGCCGCTGGGCGCCGAGCGCCTCCGCCAGCGGCTGGTGGAGGCGGACGCGTTCATCATCGCATCTCCCGAGTACAACGCGTCGATGCCGGGGTACCTGAAGAACGCGATCGACTGGGCGTCGCGCTTCCGGCCGCAGCCGTTCAACGGCCGGCAGGCGCTGCTGTTGTCCGCCTCGCCGTCGATGGTGGGCGGCAACCGCGGGCTGTGGTCGCTGCGCATCCCGCTGGAGCACCTGGGCGCGCGCGTGTACCCAGACATGTTCTCGCTGGCGCAGGCACACCAGGCGTTCGGCGGCGACGGCCAGATCGCCGACGCCATGCTGCGCGAGCGCTTCGAGAGCACCATCGACTGCTTCCTGGAGCTGGTGGAGGCGGCCAAGCACTACCCCGCCATCAAGAAGCAGTGGGTCGAGTTCCTGGGCGAGCGCCCCGACCCCGCCACCGACCGCGTGGAGACGTCTCCGGCGCAGGCGGCATAACGGTCAACGGGTGCGCCAGTGCACCCAACCTGGGGAACCGGTGGAAGGCCAACGCACTCGCGCACCTGTCCAAACGCACTCACGCACCTGTTCCAGGCTTCGAAACTGCCGCTTCGGCGGCCCCGGCGCGTCCCAAAGTGGGGCGTGGATGTCCCGGTTTCAGAAATGTGCCATCAGACGATTCTGCGACGTAGGCGCGTAAGCCGTTGGGAGGCAATCACTTGAAGAATTATTGAAACTAGCTGAAACGGCCCTCGTAACATTCCCCCCAAGTGAAGCGGGGATCATCCCCCGGCACTCGCGGACACAACGCCCCGGCAGGCCCGGGGCCGTGCACCAGACGGTCCGCAACGCTGTATCCCCCGACGGAGCAATGTTCTCGACCAAGCAGGTCGTACGCGCGCTGGTTCTTTCGACGGTTACCGCTTCCACGGCCGCCGCGCAGGGGCCGATGGAGCTCGTGGTCAACATTCCGGCCGGCCGGCTGGACGTGATGCAGGGCGGGGAGCGGGTCCGCAGCTTCCCGGTGTCGGTGGGCACCGCCATGCACGCCACCCCCACGCACGAGGGCACCATCCGCCGCGTGGTGTGGAACCCCACCTGGACGCCGCCGCCCGACGCCGAGTGGGCGCGCAACGAGAAGCCCAAGGGCCCGGGTTGGGGGAACCCGATGGGGCGCGTGAAGCTGCACCTGTTCAGCGACATCTACGTGCACGGCACGCCGGCGGGGAACGAGCGGCGCCTGGGGAACCCGGCCAGCCACGGCTGCATCCGCATGGCCAACCGCGACGTGCTGCAGCTGGCGCAGATGGTGATGGAGGCCGACGGCGGCGCCAGCGTGAGCCCGGCCACGGTGCAGACGCTGATCCGGAACCCCGGCGCCACCCGCGAGGTGAGCCTGGCCGGCCGGGTGCGGGTGCGGGTGATCTACCGCCTGACCGAGGTGGACGGCGACAGCGTGACGCTGCACCCCGACGTGTACGGCCGCGCCCGAAACGACTACGCGCAGCGCGTCCGCCTGGAGCTGGAAGCCGCGGGCGCCGACGCCGCCCCGGTGATGGCCCGCATCGCCAGTGTCACGCGCTCGCCGGCTACGGCGCTGCGCATCCCCCGCGGCGAGTTCGTGTACCCCGAGCGTGACGCGCCGGTGACCACCGTCAACGTCGGCACCACCGTGTCCGCGGCGCCGGCGCCGACCTCGGCGGGCGTGGGGAGCGGGATGGTGGCCCTGCAGCGGTAACTGCGGTACGGGGTACGAGGTACGGGGTACGGAAAAAAGGGCGGGGCGGCAGATTCGAATTCTGCCGCCCCGCCTGCGTTTGAGGCCGAAGGACCTATCTCAACCGACGCGAAGACGGGCCGCGGAGTGATTCGCGGCCCCGTCTACCGTACCCCGTACCCCGTACCTCGTACCGCAGTTACCACCCCGCTGCCGCTGTAGCGGTCGAAGCCGGCGCCCAGGACCATGCGCGAGTAGCCGTTCTCGGGGTTGCGGCCGCGGCGCAGGTCGCGGTCCACGGCGCCGTCGCCGCGGTTGTAGGCGAGCAGGGCCAGCTGCAGGTCGCCGTCGTACTTGTCGATCAGGCCGTGCAGGTAGCGGAAGCCCACGCGCAGGTTGGTGCGCGGCGCCAGGATCCCCTCGCGCGTGAGGGTGCGGTCGAACCAGCGCGCGGTGCCGGGCATCAGCTGGGTGAGCCCCAGCGCGCCCACGCGGCTGCGCGCCCGCGGGTTGAACGCGCTCTCCACGCGCACCAGCCGGAACGCCAGCTCGGGGTCGATCCCCTCTTCCCGCGCCGCCTGGTGGATCTCGCGGGCCAGGTCGCCGTCGATGCGGTAGCGCAGCGCGAAGGCGAACGGCCCGCCGTTCAGCTCGCGGAAGCGCCGCGCCTCGTCGCGCAGCCACGACCAGAACTCGCGCGAGAAGGTGCGCTCGGGCGGGCGCTGCGCGGCGCGCGCGCTGTCCACGCGCACCCCGGCCAGCCGCGGCCCCCGCTCCTGCTGCGAGCCCGCGGGCGCCACCGTGGCCGCCAGCATCGCCGCGCACAGGGCGGCGGACGCGGGGCGCCGGAACGCGCGGCGGCGCGGGCGGAGCATGGTCTCCGTCTTCCCCAAAGGTCTTTCCTCCGTCCAGGTTGGGTTCAACGGGGCGCCAAGGTGGGACGCGATGCTGCCCCCGTCAACCCCGCGCCCCTCGCGCAACGACGTGTGTTTGCGCGAGATGGCGCGGTTTCGCTGAGATTTCCGGTGAGATGAGAAGATCGTGAGAACGGTCCGCGGACCTCCTCGACCATGCGATCCGCCCGCGTCAGGTGACCCACTCCCCGGCGCCGATCGCCCGCCACTCGCCGTCGATCCACACCAGGTCCACGCTGGCGCCGCCGGCGTAGGCACGGGGCGCCTGGTCGGGGCGGCGCTGGTAGCGGGTGCTCCAGTCCACCCGCACACGGGCGAACGGGCCCACCCGCACCACCTGGCGGACGGTGTAGAGGATCGATGACTCGCGGTCCGGCCGGTCGTCCCCCGGGCCCAGCAGACGCGCGCGGCCGTCCCACCGCTCCCGCAGCGCGGGCGAAAGCCCGCCAGCCGCGATCATCAGCGGACGCGCGCCCTCGTTCACCCGGCGCACGGCGGGGCGCGAGGCGGTGTCGCCCAGCAGCCAGGGCCACGCGGGCGCGCCGTCGATCATGCTGGCCAGCATCCCCCCCACCACGGCGGTGACGGTGGCGGTGTCGGCCGGGGGCGCGGTGGAGAGGAGGCGGGCGGCCTCGCCCAGCGCCAGCTCGCGCTCGGCGGGGGTGCCGTGGGCGAGGGCGGCGTACACCTGCTCGGGGGTGTGCGTTGGCGCTTCTCCCATCGCCCGGAGCAGGGTGCCGTACACCAGCCGCGCGGAGTCCTCGGCCGCCTCGTCGCGCGCGCGGCGCAACTCGGCCATCACGTCACGCCCGGTAAGCGCCTGGTGGAAGCGGATGGCCACCTGGTGCGGCTGGTTGAACATCATGGTGGAGAGGTCGTTCACCGACATCCAGTCGCGCCACGCCCGCCACCCCGCACCGGCGGCGGGGAGCGGCGGGCCGTCCATCTCCACGCCCTGCCGGCGGTACCCGAGCGAGCCCCGCACCAGGAGGGCGGCGTCGCGCAGCAGCACCGAGCCGGGGGCGTGCGCCAGCACGGTGTCGGCCCAGCGCCGGGGATCGAGCGTGACCGCGGCGAACAGGCCCACCTGGCGCAGGCGCGGCTCGCGCGCGGCCGTCCACTGCGCCGCCAGCAGCTGGCACGCGGCCGGGGTGCAGGGCCACAGCGAGCGGTCTTCGGTGATCACGGGGGGATGAGTGGCCAGCCCCTGCGCCGCGTCCTCGTACACCGGGTCGCGCTCCAGGCCCAGCGAGAAGGCCAGCGCGGGGTCGTCCATCACGGGAAGGAGCCAGCGCAGCCTGCGCTCGGTGACGGGGTCGCGCAGGGTGGAGTAGAAGTCGTCCACGAATTGGCCCACCACCCAGGCGGTGTCGCCGTCTTCCAGCGCCACCGTGGCGAGCTGCTCCATGTCCACCGTGGCGTACTCGAGGACGGGGCCGATCAGCGCCGCCCGCCGCTCCGGGTCGCGCGAGCGCCGCCACGCCACCACCAGCGAGTCGCGGAGCCGCGCATCGCCGTTCGCGAGCCGCGCGGCCACGCTGGTGTCTTCCAGCACCTCCACGATCCCGTTCCCTCCGCGCTCCGCTTCCGCCTCGCGAACACTGTCGCGCACCGCCAGCGCGGCCGAGTCCGTCAACGTCCAGGCGCGGCCGCGCTCGAAGCGGGCCGGCGTAGGGAAGGCGCGGCCGTCGGGGTAGCGGAGCACCGCGTGACCGGAGAGGACGGTGGTGTCGTGCCGCGCGCGGTACATCCGCAGCCGCGGGTCGAACAGGTAGCGGCCCACGATGATCCCGCGCGCGTCGCGGTCCACCGCCACCAGCGTGTCGAGCGTGCGCTCGCGGTGGATCTCGCGGCCGGTGTACCGCACCCGCGCGCTGTCGACCACGATCCAGAGCCGGCGCCCGCCCACGATCGTGTCGCGCACCACGCGGCTGGCGCGGCGGCCCGTGAGCGCCTGGCGGAAGCCTTCGTACGTGTCGGCCAGATCCAGCGTGTCGCTCCACCGCTCGCCGCGGCGCAGGGGGTGCGCGGGGACGGCGGGCACCAGCTCCCAGATCCGCTCCCCCGGGAGCACGGCCAGATCCTCGACGTCGTCGCCCAGGAACATCCGCCAGCGCACCGCGTCGGAGCTGTCTTCGAGCGACTCATACTGGCTGCGCGGCTCCTTCTCCTGGAACCCGGCCACCCGCAGCGGCCGGCCGCCGCCGTCGTGGGCGTAGACGCCGCTGTGGCCCAGGTACCCGGCGTGCACGAACAGCGTCCGCGCGCCCGGCGCCAGTCCCGGCCGGACCGAGTCGATCGCGATGTCTTCGCGGTAGGCCGTGTGCGGCGTGAACTCCGGCCGCTGCCGCCCGTTCATCCACCGCTGCGACACCTCGACCTGCATCACCATCCCCGCCGGCGCCGTGGCGGCCTGCGCGCGGGCGAAGACCGGGACCACGGCGGAGCAGGCGAGGACGAGCGGGAGCAGGCGCGTGGATCTCATTGCACTGGAGCGTGGCGGCGGAACGGGGAAGGACGTGCGGAGTCGGGTGCGATTGGACGGGCGTCGGCGCGGCCGCGGCTGGCCCCCCTCCCCCGCGCTTCGCGGGGGGAGGGGAGCACTGCAACTGCAACTACAACTGCAACTGCAACTGCAGCGATGTCGCGGATAGGAGCGGGATGACGTTCTCCCCCTCCCCCGCGGAGCGCGGGGAGGGGGCCGGGGGGAGGGGGCTGGACGGGGCTCGGCCGGCACCTCTCGCCCACACGCCCGCCTCTCCCGCGTCACCCCTTCTCCCGCCGTTCGGGAGAAGGGCCCGGGGATGAGGGCCCGTCTACCAATCCCTCGCCTCTTCCTCCTCTCCCTCGTCCTCGTCCTGCTCGTCGCCGTTCGTTCGCCGCTCGCCGGGGCGAGCGTCGGCCTCGGGGCGCAGGGGCTCGGGGCGCACCTCCGGGAGGCCTTTCGCGCGCAGCAGGGCGTTCAGGCGCGGCAGGCCGTCGCGGACGGCGGCGTCCAGGGCGGCGAGCTGCGCGTCGATGCGGCGCGAGAGCTCGTTGAACACCTCCAGCGTCTGCGTGGTGGGCGCGCGCTCGGCGCTTTCGACGGTGCCCAGCAGCGCGGCCATCTGGTTGTTCAGCCGGATCGGGAAGTTGAGCGGGTCCTGGCTGCTCTGCAGGCGCGGGTTGTAGAGCGAATCCTCCACCGCCGCGATCCGCTCCTTCAGCGCGTCCGCCGCGGCGCGGATCGCCGGGTCCTGCGTCTGCGCCAGGCGCTCGTCCACCTGCCGGCGGATGCCGCGCACCAGCAGCACGCCGTGGTTGGCCGCGCCCGTCTTCTCGCGCACCCGCATGGCCAGCGCGAACTGCGCCTGCAGGTCAGCCGGCGCCGTGCGCACGCGCGGGTCGGGGACGATGCGGAACTGCTCCGTCCCCACCGGCTGCCCATCCACCGCCAGCCGGACGCGGTACACGCCGGGGAGCGCGCGCGGGCCCACGATGCGCGCCGCCCAGAAGACGATCCCGGGGAAGTCCTCGGCGCCCGGGTGGCGCAGGTCCCAGGTGAAGCGGTTGAGCCCGGCCTTCACGGAGACGCGGGGATCGCGGGGCCGGGCGGGCTGGTCCTCGTCCTCTTCGTCCTCTCCACCCCCGCCGCCCCCACCCCCACCGGCGCCGCGCGCGCTGTCGGCCGGGGTGCCGGTGAAGGTGCGGATCACGGCGCCGTTCGCGTCCAGGAACTCGAGCGTCACCCGCTGCGCCGGGCGCGGCAGGGCGTAGTAGACGCTCACGCCGCGGCTGGTGCGCACCGCGTCCGCCGGGCGGAAGAGGTGCGCGGCGGCGGCCGGGGCGGGCGCGCCGGCCATCTGCCGCAGCGGCGAGATGTCGTCCATCACGTAGAACGAGCGGCCGTGCGTGGCGATCACCAGGTCGTTGTCGCGGACCACCAGGTCGGCCACCTGCGTGTCGGGGAGCCCGCGCCGCAGCGACTGCCAGTGCGCGCCGTCGTCCCAGCTGGCGTAGATGCCGTGCTCGGTGCCGGCGAAGAGGAGGCCGGCGCGCTTCGGATCCTCGCGGACGGCGCGCAGGTAGTCGCCGTTGGGGATGCCGGCGGCGATGCGCGTCCACGTCCGCCCGAAGTCGTCCGTGCGATAGGCGTATGGGGCCACGTCGTCGGATTGATACCGGTTGGCGGCCACGTACGCCTTGCCGGCGGCGTGAGGCGAGGCCTCCACCAGGCTGATGCGCGCGAAGTCGCCCGTCCCCGGCGGGGTGACGTCGGTCCAGCTGCGCCCGCCGTCGCGGGTGACGAACACCTTGCCGTCGTCCGAGCCCGTCCAGATCACCAGCGAATCGAGCGGGCTGGGGGCGATGGAGAAGATGGTGGCGTACGTCTCCACCCCGGTCTGGTCCAGGGTGATGGGGCCGCCGCTGGGCCCCATCGTCCGCGGATCGTGCCGGGTGAGGTCGGGGGAGATGCGCGTCCAGCTCTGCCCCTCGTCCGCCGAGCGCCACAGGTGCTGCGAGCCCACGTACAGGACGCGCGGGTTGCGCGGCGCCAGGACGATGGGGAAGGTCCACTGGAAGCGCTCGCGGATGTCGCCCGACGAATGGCCCATCGGGTTCTCGGGCCAGACGTTGATCGTCCGCCGCTCGTTGGTGCGCCGGTCCAGGCGGGTGAGCAGGCCGCCGTAGCTGCCGGCGTAGTAGAGGTCGCTGTTGTCGGGCCGCGCGGCGATGTAGCCGCTCTCGCCGCCGCCCACGGCGTAGAAGTCGCGCCCGTTGCCGTTCACGGGGACGCAGACGGTGGTGTTGTCCTGCTGCGCGCCGCAGACGTGATACGGGTAGTGCGCGGTGGTGGTGACGTGGTACAGCTGCGCGGTGGGGTAGTCCTGGTCGGTCCAGCTCTCGCCGGCGTTGAAACTGACGTTGGCGCCGCCGTCGTTCCCCTCGATCATCCGCTTCGCGTCGTCGGGGCTGATCCACAGGTCGTGGTTGTCGCCGTGCGGCACGCGGATCGGGCGGAAGGTCTTCCCCCCGTCGGTGCTGCGCTGGAAGCTCACGTTCAGCACGTAGACGGTGGAGGTGTCCCTGGGGTCGGCGTAGATGCGGGTGTAGTAGAAGGCGCGCTGGCGCAGCTTGCGCTCGTCGTTGGTGCGCGTCCACGTCGCCCCGCCGTCGTCGCTGCGGAACACGCCGCCCTCCTGCGCTTCGACGATCGCCCAGACGCGGTTGGGGTTCGCGCCGCTGACGGTGACGCCGATCTTGCCGATGGTGCCGGAGGGGAGGCCGGTGGCGCGGGTGATCTCGCTCCACGTCGCCCCGCCGTCGGTGGAGCGGAAGAGGCCGCTCCCCGGGCCGCCGCTGCTGAGCGACCAGCTGGTGCGGTTCACCTCCCACAGCGCAGCGAACATCGTGTCCGGCCGTCCGGGGGTGAGGACGAGGTCGACGGCGCCGGTGCGCTCGTCGCGGTAGAGCGTCTTCTCCCACGTGCGCCCGCCGTCGGTGGTGCGGTAGACGCCGCGGTCGGCGTTCGGGGCGTACGGATGCCCCAGCGCGGCCACCCAGGCGCGGTCGCAGTCCGCCGGATGGACGCGGATGCGGGCGATGGCCTGCGTGTTCCGCAACCCGACGTTGTGCCACGTCTTCCCGCCGTCGGTGGATTTGTAGACGCCGTCGCCCTGCATGATGTTGCCGCGCAGCTCGGTCTCGCCCATGCCGACGTAGACGATGTCCGGATTGGCCTCGCAGACCGCGACGGCGCCGACGGACGAGCTGGTGAGGGCGCGGTCGGTCATCGGCTTCCAGGTGGTGCCGCCGTCCGTGGTCTTCCACAGGCCGCCGCCGGTGGCGCCGAACCAGTATTCCAGCGGCCGCCGCGTGCTCCCGGCGACCGCCTGCGAGCGCCCGCCGCGGTTGGGGCCGATGTTGCGCCAGCGCAGCGCCGCCAGGGTCACGCTGTCCTCGGCCGGGGCGGCGGACACCGGGGGCGACTCGCCGGGGCGCGGCGCCACGGCGCGGGCGCTGTCCTGCTGCGCGGCGGCGGGGACCACGGCGAGCGCCGCGGCCAGCGCGGGCGGCGCGACGAGGCCGGCCAGGCGCCGGCGGATGCGCGTACGGGTACGCACGGATGCGACCTCCGGAGGGCGGGAGCGCGACACCGGCGGGGAGATCGGGATCGCCCGCAGCCGGATGTATACAGTTTGCCGGAGAGGATGCGCGGCGGAGCGGCGGGGCGCAAGGCGGGGGGTGGGATCGCGGTGGGCAGAGGCCGGCCGGAGCTCAGCCAGGGCGATTGAAATCGCGGCAACCACGGCCCGAAGTCCGCCTTCGCGGACTCCCGGGGCGAGATCCGGCCGGTTCCGACGGGGCATCGTGCCGCCGCGGCGCGGGTGAACCGCGCAACGGTGGATCGATGCCGTGCAGGTCCTTGTATGGGGGGGGCGGTGGCGGATCCGCGATCGGAGATGAGGACGAGCAGGGGGTGGCGCGACGCGGCCGAGGCGCGCAGATTCGCCCGGTTTCCTTTGTTCACTCACCAGCCGCTCGCAGATCCCGATGCAACTGCGCTTTCCTTTCCTGACGCCCCACGTCCGCCCGCCGGAGCATGCGTCCCAGCCGCGCGTGGTCCCGATCGAGGGCGAGGTGCACGACGCCCTTCTGCTGCTGGCCGCCGGATACGGCGCGGCCATGGCGGCGCTGGCGGACCCCCGGCGGCGGGAGGAAGGCGAACGGGTGCGCGCCGAGTCCGGCGCGCTGGCCGGCGCCGCCACGGCCGTGCTGATGGAAGGCTCCGGCGTGGAGGCGGCCGGGGCGCTCCGGGCGGCCGCCGAAGCGCACCGCGCGCTCCTGAACGAGATGTTCGGCGAGCGGGTGTTCCGGACCATTCCGAAGGCCCTGCGCCACGTGCGCCAGTCGCACCTGATGGCCATGGCCAGCGCGCTGCGCGAGCAGGCGCTGGAGTACCATGACAGCGAGCTGCTGGTCGGGCAGGATCGTGGCGGCGCGATGGTGGCGTTCACGGCTCCGGCCACCGCCGCCCAGGCGCACGTCTGGCTGCTGGGCGCGCTGTACGAGCGGGTGGAGGGTTGGATCGAGGAGTCCGGCGCCCCCGCGCTGGAGCGCGAGGCGTCGCGCTGGCTCTACGAGCGCTGGCGCGGGGCCAGGGCGGTGCGCGGCGACGAGTTCGCGCGCGGGGTGCGCGAACAGGAGTTCTCGCTGGTGGAGCGTGAGATCATCACCCTGGGCGCCAGCGCCGTGGAGCACGTGCGCGCGGAACGGCTGCTGGGCGATGCCGGGCCCAAGCAGCGGCGCATGGCCGCGGCGCTTCCCGATTCTCTCTGCGGCGTGTGGGAGGTGGCGGGGCGCTCGGCCGGGTGGACGGAGCTGCGCCACCCCCTGGGCGGCTGGCCGATCCGGGTGGCCGACCATGCGCCCGAACTGCGGTACGGGGCGGGCGACGTGATGCTGGGGCGGCTGATCCCGCTGGACGCGGAGACGTGGCTGCGCTCGCCCGGCGCCGCGGTGATCCCGGGGATGGGGCGCGGCTTCGCGCGGACGCTGGCGGAGGGGCTGGAACAGAGTTCCGGGGCGCTGCCGGACCAGGTGCTGGTGGAGGCGGCGATCCAGACGGCGCTGGGGGTGCGCGGCCTCCCGCGCGAGGTGCGCCCCCGGGTGAACCCCGACGCCGCGGCCGAGATCCTCCGGGTGTTGCGCGAGGCGCTGGAGGCGGCCGGGGCCGCCGAGCGCGTGGACCCCGGCGACGTGCCGTCCGACCTCCCGTCGATGCCCGACACCGAGGTCTATCGTTTCGAGGTGGACATCGTGCTGAACGACTACATCGGCGCGCTCTTCCCCATCGCCCGGAAGTCCCGCGCCCATCGCGAGATGCTGCGCCGCCGCGAGCGCGAGGCGAGGGAGCGCGGCCGAGGGTGACCGGCGCGGCATCCACGCCGCCACTCGATTTCGAATGGCCGGAGGCGCGCCACGGAGGCCGTGCGTCCGGCTGATGGCGTGTACCCCGGTCGGGGATGACGACGTACGGTTCGGATGATCACCGTGCCGCATGCCACCGGCCGGGATTCCGCGGCGCCGACCTGGGAGGATGGCCAGGGGCGCGGCCGAGGTGGCCGCGAGCGCCGGGAGCGCGGACGACCTCGCGAGAATCTTTGGCGTCCAGCCGCCGACGGTGACGAAGTGGTGCGAAGCGCTCCGGCTCCCCCCGCCTCGCCGGCTGCAACTCTGGCTGCGCCTGCTGCTTGCCGCGCAGCTGCTGGAGGACGCCGGCCGCTCGATCCACGGTGCAGCCCGCGCGGCAGGCTACGCGACGGATCGATCTTTCCGGCGAGCGCTGCAGGAGGTGGTGGGGAAGAACCCGCGGGAGTTGCGGGCGGAAGGTGCGTTTGACGGGGTATTGGCGGCGCTTAATGCAGACCTACGTGAGTTCCGAGGCCAGCGCAAGCGTACGCCAGCTTCGGCGGCCCGAATGCCGATCTCATCAGGCGAGGTTCGTCCGACCTGATCATAGGGCCCATATCCAGCTCACAATTCAATCAAGCAGCTTCTCGACCCACTCCGGAGCTTCAATGCCGGACTCTTTGTAGATCTCTCGAACCATCCCTACCAGACGCTCGATGCCGGCGTGTCGCTGCTGGGCCGGCACTCCTTCCAGCAAGGCTTCGAGGGCAAGGTACGCCGTAGTTGCGTCGGGCCCGGCGGCAAGACCGCGGTGGATGTACCACTCCCGCATCTTCCGCAGCGTCGTGGCGTGCGGCTTCTGCCCTTCGGCCAGGGCCTTGGTTAGCCCGGTCGGCGTCATCCGCACGGCACGAGCGACGGGGCGAAGCCCGTCTTGCTCCACCGCCACGCGAAATGCCTCTCGCAGGACCTCCAGCGGGACGAGGCGGCGGGTCATCGAAGGCACCCCGCCGCCGCCGGCCTCTCGGCCAGCTGTCTACCACGTCTAAAAACGGTTAGATTACACCGGGCAGACTAGCGCGCGGCTGCTTGCGTCGCAAGCGGCGCCAACTCGGCCGGGCCTGCTGGTCCACTTTGTTGATCTCGGCGTCGGAGAGCTTCACATGCCCAACGACAAGAGAGCACGGCAGCAGCTGCGACGAACGGCCGCCGGCCATCTCCTGCTGGACGAATTGTATCAGGCCGAGATGCGCGCGATCGTGCGCGCCCACCTCGATGACGACGGGCATTCGCTGCGCGGCACCGCGAAGGAGATCGGCATCACGCGCCACCGGCTGGAGTGCTTCCTCGCTGGCCAGGAGATGACGGACGCAGCGTTCGAGCGGATCGCTCGCTGGTGCGAGGGAAAGCCGACGCCCTTCATCCAGCCGAGACCGTCGCGCTCGGAATCCTGTGCCGCTGGATGAACCGGAAGGTGGATCTGTACGAGGGCCGGCAGGAAGTCGCCGCCGCGGTCCGCCTGTTGTACAAGCGGCGACAGGTACGGCTGCCGGCGTACGTGATGAGTGCGCTGGACGCGGCGTGACAGCATTTTCGGATTGATCCAAGCGAGCAGAAGCGAGTGTCTTCGCCTCCACTTGCGCAGATGTTCGGGCGCATCCACTCGCGCCCCCAGCATCCCGACTCAACTCCCGCCGCCCATTACCTTACCGCCCGACGTGGCGGATTCGTAGTGGGAAACCCGCGCGTCTATGTCTCTCCGTTCGTTGCTTCCGACCGGATTGGCCCACTCGACGGCGACGAGCGAGAAGGCGAAGATGGTAACAATCAGCCGCATCAACATGGGATGATGCTCCGCCAAAGGTGAAGGTTGAAGGTTACCGGCTGCCGTATGTTAACGCGTTATGGGTCTTGCATCACCATCCCGCGAAGAGATAGCTTAAATGATTTGTTTGGCAGATCGACCACTACCGTGACCGACACTCGCCCGTGCCAACATACCTCGATCTCTTCTCCGGATGCGGGGGCATCTCCGCCGGTTTCCGCGACGCGGGATACCAATGCCTTCTTGCCGTCGACCACGACCCCAGAGCCGTGGCTGTGTACAACGCTAACTTCGCGACTACAGGTAGAGGGGAGGCCGTCGTAGCAGATCTTAACACACTTCGCTCGCATGTTGCGGTGACAGAATTCCTCGCTGAGTATGACATTCACCCGGGAACATGTGACGTCGTCGTCGGGGGACCGCCCTGTCAGAGTTTCTCGGTTGTCGGGCGAACGAAAATCAAAGCCCTTATCGAAACGAACGGCGATCTAGAAACTTATTGGCGTAACCGAGAGCGGGAACGGACTTCGCTGTTCGAGGTTTACGCATTGTTCTTGGAAGTTTTGATGCCTCGATGGTTTCTATTCGAAAACGTACCGGCGATCCGTAGCCACCGTGTTTTTGGTCAAATAGCACAACGATTTGAATCGCTTCGGACTACCGACGGCGCGGCATTTCGATATGTAATGTTCGACGGCGTCTACTCCGCAGCGGACTACGGTGTGCCCCAGAATCGGCGACGCTTCATCAGAGTGGGATACCGCGCTGACTTAGCGCTCGATAAGTGGGTTTCTCCGAAAAAATTTCCTGGACCGAAGGTTCGATGGGCTCTCGGCGATTTGCCGCCGATTGAGAGCGGGACAACGGCCGCGACAATTCACTATGGTACTGCTGCGTGGCACTGGTACGCTCGAATGATGCGTAGGAATGTAGGTCTCGGCGCGCAAGCGAAAGCTACCTTCCATATTTGCCGCAAACACAACGTCGACGACACCGCGTTGTTCGCTGAGATGAAACCCGGGGCGAAGTTCGCAGACCCGGAGGTACAAGCGATTATCCCAAAAGTAAATCCTTCACACAAACTGTTAAAATACTCGACAGAAAAGTTCGCGGATAAGCTCCATCGACTGGACCCTAATCGCGTCGCTTGGACGGTAACTGCGCATCTACAGAAAGACTGCTACAAATTTATTCATTATCGTGATGCACGAACTATTTCTGTTCGTGAGGCCGCTCGGCTTCAGAGTTTCCCCGATCACTTTTCGTTCGGCCGCACGAAAATGGGCCCGGCTTTTCGAATGATTGGCAACGCCGTGCCACCGCTGCTTGCAAGGGCTTTCGCTGAGTCGTTTATTGCGTCAGATGCCACACTCGCGTGGCGACGCAGGGAACTAGCAGCTCGCGCGCTTCCAGATGACTTGTGGGTGCGATTGGAACGCTTGTGGCCACAGTGTCGGCCCGCGAGAGGTCGAAAGCCGCTGAACAAGCGCAATCTACTAGTTGGTATCCTCTACGTTCTCGGTTCGGGCATTCCTTGGGATTTACTTCCAACAAGCCTTCAAAGCGGAGCTGGATCGACGTGCAGGAACTACTACGAACGCTGGAAAGCGATTGGAGAATGGGATCGTATTCAGGAGATCGTACGTCAGTGGGCGTCCGAACATCCAGCCGTTTCTGAGAGAACACCCAGCTTCTGGGATCTCGTGTACTCGCCGGAGAACACTGCACAAGTTCTACTTCATTTAGTCTCATCATCTGTGAGGATTTCGGTTTGCAAGGCCAACATCACCTGTGAAACGGCGACAGCATCATAGGGAGCTTGCCCCAAGCGATTGAAGAAGCGCGAGAACCGGGTTGAAAGTTCTGCTGCCAACGTGGGATTCAGCGACACAATCCGTGACGACACAAGTGTGCCGATAACTGAGGGGGTATAGTCAGCTACCCGAAGTGCGAGGAAGTCGACAGCGCCGCCTGTAAATGAGGCAAACGGGGTAAGAAAAAAGCGACGCGCATCAGCATTTTTATAATCATGCCTTAGCATGCGCGCAAAGAACTCGCGTGCCTTGCTCTGTTTAGATGGATCTGCGTCTTTAAGACTGCGGAACTGGGCGCGTAACTCCGATCCAGCGGAACCTTTTGCGATCTCCGCATATGAATCTAGATGCGCTAGCAAAACCCGAGTTGCCTTCGCGTTTCCGTCCGCACGTGGAACTAAGTCACACGCAGGCGTGAGGACGGCCCAAAGGCCTCCATCAAGCTGCAAAATATCCCCAGGTGAGAGAAACCGCCGTGGCGTACTGAAAATGTATGATTCTCCAGGATGAATTGTCACTTCGCCAGAAACCTCGGCCAACGCAGGGTCGGAACTAAGTTGATCTCGCAGGATTGTGGCAAAAAGACGCGCGATCGTCCGGTACAGTGCCGAACTATCTTCGTGTTGAAAACTCCCCCAGTATTTTGAAATATGCCCCCACATAGTCCTCTGAATAGCTTTTCTTAACTCACGGGAGAGTGGCCCAGATTCCGAGAAAATTTCGAATACCCGTTGTTGAATCCAGCTCTCAATTTGATGCACCAATACCTCAACACGTTTTTTTTCTGCAACATAGATCAATCCTTCGTGGCGATACTTATCAAGCAGATCGTCTGGAAATCCGGAGTACACAATAATCGGAATTACTTGAGTGGTGGTGATTTCACGGATCACGTCGTTACCGCCCTCGTCACTAGCTGCGCCAACTTGGTCAAATCGGAGGTCAACAATCGCTACATCGTAGGGGGTTGACTGCAGTTTTTCTCTAGCTTCTGAAAGCGTGGCGGCAACGTCGACCTCGGCCATGATCCCGCGGTCGGACAGTCGCTCAGCTAAATTTACCTGTTGAGTAGTGCGTATGCCCTCATCGTCATCGATGAGGAGCACGCGAACCATGTTGTGTTGAGCAGCGGTGCTATTCATTCTCCTCTGGACGAGCAAGGGTGATGCGAAAGACAGCACCAGGTTCTCCGGCGTTAAGCAACTCCAAGGTTCCGTAGCTTCGTTGGATGGATTCCCGCGCTAGGAACAACCCCAACCCGTAACCGTCGCGATCGGAGAACCCGAGGTCAAAAATATTTTCAGCTATGGCCTCGCTGACCCCCGGACCGGAATCAGAAACAGTTATGGTAAGTTTGTTGGCATCGTCAGCTTCGGCGACAACCACACCTATACGACGGGGATGAGGCCCCTTTTGGACCCAGTACACGGCATTGTCCAAAAGATTATATAAGGCGTAAAGCAGATCTGCATCCCAAGCAAGGACTTGGTGGGTTCCCGCTGAGGTACTTAACTCAATTCCAGCCCTGTTCACCGTGGGACGCAAGATAGATATAACGGCACTCAAAATCTCTTCAACTACGAATCTCTTGCGACGGCTCCGTCTCCGCCGCATAAGCGGGTCTAGGTCGTCAAGCAGATCCGAAAGACGTGCCTCAGCACCACTTGCTGCTTCCACGCTCTCGGAAAAATGTCTTTTGTCCTTACCGGCTATCCTTACCTCGCCAGTTGGTTGCAATGAGCGGATTGCAATTCGGCGGATATTGTCAATTGCGGCATTCAGAGCACTGTTGACGTTTCGACCCTCGTGAATAACAAATCGCGCGAGCGTACCAAGAGCGTGGGTGTCATGCAGTGCTTCGACCTGATGCGCAAGTCGCTCATGTTCGGCTTCACTTGCAGCCTCGGCATTCGAGATCACGTCCAACACTGTACGACGAGTGTTCCCGTCAGAAATCAATCGTGTGACGTGCTCGCGAAGATTCAGAAAAGCACTGCGACGCTCTTCGGCGAGTGCTTGCGTCGTCCGTGTAACACGACGGCCCAAGTTATTCCTTTGCCGGAACTGGAAACGAAGTGGCTCAACAGTGGAGAGTACTGCCACTACAATCCGCTTCAACTCGTTGTACGCGGCATTCTCTTCCAACCCTTCACGGCTCGTCCGGTCTTCCAATTGTGGGTTCGTCAACATCGAGATATCGATACGTCCCGAAACTTGGTTCGTGCCGATTCGCAGGCTTGGATTCTGAACTCGGCGTGCAGCAAGTTCAAGCCAGTCATATGCAGGATCTCCGTATGGCCGAACTCGGAAGCCGTCGCGGTAGATACCAACACCTGACGCGTCGTTCAGAAATTGCCGAATTCCTCGGATCGAAAGCCCCTCAAACTGCGGTAATGAAAGCTTTTCTTGAAGCAACTCCTGATCACGATCCCACAGTTGGAGTGATATGAATAGCGGTCCGCAGGCGAATAACTGCGTTGAATCGACTGGAGCATTTGTCTGCTCACCGTTAACATCACCGTACCGCACCCGAATATCGTCAAACACCTGCGATATCGACAGGTCAGTCTGATCCACGTCGGCAAGTAGGCGACGCTCATAAACTACCTCGCACCGGCCAGTCTCATCCACTGTCGCAAGAACTGAATAATCAGCAACCTCGGGCACTTCGTAGGGTTCTATTGCCTCAGGGAGTCCCTTGAGTTCGCTAGCCTCGAGACCGCTCCTATGAAGATCCAGACGAATATCAAAGGGGTCGTCCTCTCTAACTGCCACCGGCGAGAGTAGAAGGCGAAGCTCCCGAACGAGCCGCCGAAGACGAGAGAAATCCCAAACGTCATGAAGATCAGAAATGATTAACCGAGTGCCGGGAATGGTTGTCTCGGCATTCTCGGTCCTTAGATCGATAAGTACTTCATCCAAATACAAACCTTCAGCCAAAAAATCGCTCCACTGCAACGAAAGCTTGTGGATCAGTCCTTTACCCTCGGGACGGGTATCAATCGAAAGGCGATTTCCCAACCGCATTGCAGCGAACCGCCCAACTCCCTTTCTTCCAAGCATAGGTCGTTCCTTGTTGGGGCTGCGCTCTCGCGCGCCTTTCCAACTCGTCGCTGGCGACATCCAGCCTTCCATGATCGAGCTATCACTCATTCCATGACCATGATCCGTGATGATGATGGAGCCGCTCGGTGAGATGCTATTTATGAAAGTGATCTCCACATCTGGAGAATCCGCGTCATAAGCATTCTTTACTAATTCAATCACCCCGGCCATCTCATCCTTGATAAGATTGCTTCCGATCGTCTCTACTAACCGTGCACGCGGACGAAACGGAACGCGAACGATCTTTTCCACTGGTCACCGTGGGTGGTTTAGGAAACGGGGGTGGTCTGCTGACCAAATGTGCACTGAGCAAGAAGCGGACACGAGTCGCAGCGCGGTCCGGAACTTCGACATACTAATGCACCAAGGTCTAGCATGGCAAAATTGAACGCGCGTGGAGCACGTGGGTCAACAAGTTGCGTAAGCAGTCGATGGAAACGTTTGCTTCGCCGATGGCTATCATTTATTTGGATACCAAGGATACGCCCGACAATACGAACGGTGTTTACATCCAATAAGGGTTCAGGTTTGCCGAATGCGAAGCAGAGCAGAGCAGCAGCGGCATATGGTCCGATCCCAGGCAGCTTCTCAAGTTCTCGTCGGCTCGCTGGTATATTTCCTCCATACGAAGCTACAATTTCCTGTGCCATCGCATGCATCAGATCGGCTCGCCACCGCAACCCCAATGGATGCATGATGGCCCGGACGTGTTCCAATTCAGCCCCCGCGAGAGACTGTACTGTCGGATACTCCGTTAAAACGTGGATGTACACAGGCACGACTTGATCAGCGCGGGTACGATGAAGCAATACTTCCGCTACTAAAACTCGATATGGGTCGCGAGTATGTCTCCATGGGTAGTCACGTCTCGCGGACGCCCACCACGCCTCCAAACCCGACCGTATGTGGTTCACCACTTGGGGAGAGAATTCCTCACCATGCGGTTGGAGGCGGCCCGTTCGGTGCGGAGTTTCACCGTCGCGATCGAGTTTTGTATTCATGTGGCTATGCGGTTTCAGTTGGTTGGAAACATACGAGGCGAGAAGGGCACCGCAAGCTTCCGAGTTGTGTGGCCATCTTGACAAGCCCACATTGTTCCCCCAACATCAATGCTCGCATATGTTTCCAGCGCGCCCCCGTCCGTCCCCGCGCGCCGGTCCCGAGCGTTCCTCCGCCCCAGCATCCGGGGCACATCCCCAAACCGTCCCGCCAACCGCAGAGGTCATCATGCAGTTCAGCTCCCCCCGCCTTCGCCGCGCCCTGGCGCTGGGCCTGCTCGCTTCGGCCGCGGGCTGCGGCTTCAAGGACCGGATCGCCCAGAAGGGCGCCGAGAGCGGCGCCAGCGCCGAGGACGTGGACCAGAAGAGCGCCGTCACGGTGACCGACGCCGAGCGCGAGGCGTTCAAGGCGCCCGCCGACAGCAGCATCACCCCGGCGCAGGTGGAGGCGTACCTCAAGACCAGCCTCCTGCAGTTCGACCTGATCCGCAGCGAGGCGCCCGCGCTGCACCGGCAGGTGCAGGCCATGGACCAGCGCGCCAAGAACGGCGGCGTGCTCTCCGGCCTGCGCAACGCCGCCGAGGGGATCAGCGCCATGAGCCACTGGGCCGACCTGGTGGGCGGCAGCTACGTGCGCTCGGCGCGCACCCTCAAGCAGAACCCGGCCGAGATGGAGTACGTGCGCGAGCGCATGGCCGCCGTGAGCACCTACCTGATGATGCGCCCCATGCAGGACGCGGCCAGGCAGCAGGCCCAGGCGCTGCGCCAGCAGGCCCAGGCCATGAAGGGCCAGCCCGGCATCGGCCAGGAGCAGATCGACGCGATGATGCAGAGCGCCAACGAGATGGAGCAGAACGCCCAGACCGCCGCGTCGCCCGCGCTGCAGCAGAACGTCAACGCCGTGCACCAGGCCCGCGGCAACGTGACCGACCCGATGTGGACGCAGATCGGCATCGCCGGCGGCGGGATGGGGCTGCTGGCGCTCTCCGGCCTGGGCGACCCCGCCGACACCGCCACCGTCAACAAGCTCAACCAGTTCCGCCAGCTCTACACCGACGCGCTGGCCAACAAGGTGACCCCCGGGATGGAGAACAAGCCCGCCGGCCAGAGCTGACGCGACACCTCGCTCCGTACCACACGTCAGGCGGGCGGCCCCCACACGGGGACCGCCCGCTCGCTTTCGCGGCAGCCGCTGCCGCGGGGCAGATGGATCCCATCGCCCTGTCGCCTCGCCGGCCGCGGCGGTATCGTGCGCTGCGTCGCCGCGAACGTCATCGTCGGGGCCGCGGGAGTTTGCGAGCGAGCTCTGCCTTCGCGCCGCTTTCGCGGACTTCAGCGGCGAGCGGACACCCGGGCCCACTCTTCCCCCCCTCGCGCCATGCCTCGTCTCCCCGGCCACTTCGCGCATCCCATCGGACGCCGTTCCCGATCGGCGCTCCGGGTCTCGCGCCCGCTGCTGCGCGCCTGCGCGGCGATCGTCCTGGCGAGTACCGCGCAGGGGTGCGGCGCGCCCGCGCGGACGGGCTCGGCCGGCGGCGCCGAGGCGGTGGTCGACTCGCTGTACCGCGACCACTTCGCCCACGAGCAGAACTGGGACGCCACGTACCAGCGCCAGCGCGCACGCTTCGCCCCAGACCTGGCCGCGCTGCTGGACGCCGACACCCGCGCCGCCGCGGCCAACGCCGACGAGATCGTGGGGCTGGACTTCGACCCGCTCACCTGGGCGCAAGACACCATGACCGGCTTCACGGTGGCGCCCGCCACGCGCGCGGGTGATGACGCGATCGTCCCCGTCACCGTGCGGCAGGACACGTCGCGCGTGAGCCTCCGCGTGCGGCTCAGCCGAGCGCGGCCGAACGACCCCTGGCGCGTGTCGAACATCCACTACCCCGAGAGCGACCTGGTCACCCTCCTCCGCCAGCTCGCGGCGGACCGGCGGCGGCCGAGGCCCTGACCGCAAGCCGGGCGCAATGGAGGAACGGCCGGGCGGCTCCCACACGGGGGCCGCCCGCTTCGTTTCCACGCCCGGCCGCGACCGCCGTGCGTCCTGTATCAAATCCGCCCATACAGCGTGCGAACTCCGACACCGCTGAAAAGGGTCTCAGGAGGGATGGAGGGACGGAAACAGCGATGAAGTTTCCGTCCCTCCGTTCCTCCGTGAGACCCATCAGCAGAGCCGGTACGACCAATGAATTTCCGGATGGATCCGGTATTACCGGGTGCGCTGCAGCAGGTTGTCGAGCTTGTGCCACTCCTGGGTCAGGTCGGCCCGGTCGTCGGCGTCCAGCTCCGAGCCGCCGTCGTTCAGCAGCTTCATCAGCTTGTCGCGCCGCGCCAGCAGCTTCGCGCGCTCTGCCTCGGACATCGGTGTTCCGTCTGCCATGCGCTCGCTCCGGTTGAGGGGTGCGGTCTTCTGCCGGGCGGGTGATGCGCCCCGGCGCGGACAACATGCCCGTTCGCCGGTGCGCGGGCCATACCTGCCGCCGCATCCTGAATGGCCCGCGTGAGACAGGTCGTCTTCACGATCGGGGGATGACGATCCTCGCATTCGCCGGCTTGCGGCGCGCGGCGGCGGACGGGTACTCTTGCGCCCATGCCCCACTCCATCGATGACCTGATCGCACGGCTGGGCGCCGGCTCCGAAGCCGCCCGCCGCGAGGCCGGCGACGCCCTGCTCCGGCTGGGCGAGCCCGCCGTGGCCGCCCTGGCGCGCGCGCTCGCCGAGGCGGGGCCGGAGGTGCGCAAACCCGCCGCCTTCCTCCTGGGCCGTGCCGGCGACGCATCGCCCGCCGTCACCTCCGCGCTCGTCCGCGCGCTGGCGGACGAGGAGAGCAAGGTGCGCAAGAACGCGGCGGTGGCGCTCGGCCGGCTGGGCGCGGCCGACGCCGTGGAGCCGCTGGCCCGCGCGCTGGCCGCCGAGGAGATGCTGTGGGTGCGCCCGTCGATGGTGCTGGCGCTCGGTGCGCTGGGCGCCCCGGCCGCCGACGTCCTTCGCGGCGTGGCGCCCCAGTCGGACGAAGAGGCCGAGGCGCTGCGCAAGGCGCTGGACCGCGCGGGGGACGGCGGGGGGAGCGTGCGATGGAGGGCGGACGGAGGCCTTCCCGTCCCCCCGCACCTGTCCGTGCCGCCGGGGCTGGAGGCGGTCGCCGCGGCCGAGGCGGCGGAGCGCGGGCTCGCCCCGCCGGCGCGGGTGCGCGACGGGCTGCTGGCCTGCGCGCCGGTGCCGCACGCCGCGCTCTTCCCCGTGCTGCGCTGCGCCTACGCGGTGCGCTACCCGGTCGCGTCGGGTCCGCGGCTCTCCGGCGTCCCCGAAGACCAGCTCCCCGGCCGGATCGCCGCGCTGGTCCGCAACGCCGAGGCGCTGGCCGCGTGGCGCGAGTGGATCGACGCGCCGGACGGCGTGCTGCGCTACCGCTTCTCGCTCACCGGCCTGCGCGTGGCACGCCCGACGCTGCGTGCCGTGCTCGATGCGGTGCGGGCGACGCTGCGCCCGCTGGGGATGGAGGACAGCCCGTCCGCCTACGCCGCCGAGCTGCAGGTGGAGGCCGCGCGCGACGGGACGCACCTCCTCTTCACCCCCACCTTCATCCCCGACGACCGCTTCGCCTACCGCGTCGCCGACGTGGGCGCGTCCATCCACCCGGTGGTGGGCGCCTGCCTGGCCCGCCTGGCGCGGACGCCCGGCGCGTCGCTCGCCTTCGACCCCACCTGCGGGAGCGCCACGCTGCTGATCGAGCGCGCGAAGCTCGATCCGTCGCTCCACTGCCGCGGCTGCGACATCAGCCCCACCGCCGTCCTCGCGGCCGAGGCGAACGTCCAGGCGGCGGATCTCCAGCCGCGCATCGCCATCTCCCGCGGCGACGCGGCCGACCCGCGCGGCTGGGCCGAGTGCGGCGAGGTGCTGGCCAACCTCCCCTTCGGCCTGCGCACCCGCCGCGCCGACGGCGACCACGCGCGCCTCTACGCCAGCATCGCCACCAACCTGGCGCGGGCGCTGCGCCCCGGCGGCCGCGCCGTGCTCTACACCAGCGACCGCCAGGCCCTCCGCGCCGCCCTCGCGGACCACGCCCGCGCGCTGGCCGTCCGCGAGACCCTCACCACCCGCTCCGGCGGGCTGGACGTGGGCGTCTGGGTGATCGTGCGCCGCTGACTGACTGAAGCAACCAACGTCGCGGTTACGACGACTCCAAAGCCCGCGCCCACTGCCCGAACCCCCGCAGGTCGTAGCGGATCCCCCGGTTCCGCCGCGAAAACGCCCCCCACGGTCCGTCCCACACTCGTGTGTCCAGGCTGAACCCGCGCACCAGCACCAGCGGCTGGCCCGCGCCGGCGGTCATGCGGCGCCCGTAAAGGAAACACCCTGCTTCCTGGCCGGTGAGCTTTCCATCGGCATTCGCCCCTGGCAAGAAGGACCATCCATGCTGGATGAAGCCCAGGAACTGACGCTGATCCGTTCCGTCCTGGTGGAAACCTTTCCCGCGGAATGCCGGCGCGTGGGCAACGCGAACCTGACCGACATCGTCAAGCTTCGCGGGCGGGTCACGGTCGTGCCCATCAAAGACGGGGCGCGGCTGGACTGGACGGCCGCGCTCCTCGTGCTCGCGAGCTCCGCCACCTTCGTAAGCCAATGCCTGAACATCACCAGGCACATTTTCGATGCGAACAACGGGCGCATGGACGGCGCGCTCATCCGCATCGAGCAGAAGAACGTGATGAGCCACGTCCACCAGTCCGGCGGGAACGGGGAGGAGGGCCGGATCGTCGTGGTCAACGAGATCGAGGTGCCGCTCTCGCCCGAGGTCCTGGACAGGCTCGGGCCAGCCGTGATCGACAAGCTGATCGCCGCGCTGACGGCGTACCTGGCCGCCCGGCACCGCGAAGGGAGCAACTAGCATGAGCCGGAATGCGTTCTTTCGCCGAATCATTTCGATCCTGCGGGCGAGTTGGGCGACCATCTGGCTCTTCGGGATCCCCAAGGACCTGTGGAGTCTGTTGTGTGTCTGGCCCACGCTCTTTCTCGCCGTCGTGTGCTATCTCCGGGAGCCGAGCAGCGGGGGCGTCCAGCTGATCGTGCTGGCCGCGATCTGGGACGTCAATCTCGGCGCCTGGCTGACGATCTCGGCGATGAAGAAAGGCCGTAATGCCCTGCTCGCCATGCTCGTCAGCCTGCGGGATTGCATCTACGTCCCGATCGGGTGGAGCCGGATAGTCGGGAAGCACAATGTGGACATCCTGGAGCAATCGAGCCTGCTGGAATACATGCGCCGCCTGGGGCTCCCGTACAACCACGGCCAGGACGTCAGATTCTTCCGCGTGGAGGTGGGTCACTCGGGTATGATCCCGGGGGGACTGGGCGTGTTCACCATCCCGTTCATCGAAACCGTGATCCTGGTGCGGGAGGATGTGTTGGAGAACGCGCCCGTCGAAGACCGCTTCGGTCTGTACCATGAACTCGGACACACCCTGGGAGACGAGTTCGCAGCCCGGTCGGCGCTGCACAAAGGCGTGAAGCTTCCATTGGCGGCGCTGACGCTCGCGGCCGTCGCGATGCAATCCGGAGCGGCCTCGTTCCGTACGCTCGCCGCTTGTCTGCTGGCCCTTTCGCTGGTCGCCCTCACGCTGCGGAGGCGATCGAAGAACTCCAGGGCCAGGTTCGAAATGAATGCGGATCAATTCGCGATCGGGTTCCTGAACGATCGGGAGAAGGAGTACGTTCTCCAGAACGCAGCGTTGGTGCTCCCCGAGGACGAGGATCTTTCAGCGTTGGAGCACCAGACGAGGGTCGCTGGACTCAGGTCTTTCATCGAAACGGGAGAGTCCCTCACCTACACGCATCCCGGCATGTCGCCGTGGGCGTTCATTGTAGAGACCCAGCTCACCGCGCTCAATCTGGGCGCATGGATGATCCTGCTCTCCCGCTTCATCGGCGCGCCGAGCCCCGACCTGTTGTACCGCTTCCGCTGGTTGCTCGGGGCGTTGATCGTCCTGTCGGTGCTGCGCTATGCGATCCACTATGCGAAGGGATTGCTGATCGAGCTGATCTTCATCCGGCGCGTAACGTGGCAGGATGGAAGGTTCAAGCTCCGCCGGGGGCCCTCGTGGAGCCCGTACGACGACGCGGCCACGGCGTGAACAGGAATCCGCGGCCGGTTTCCAGCAGCACGGACGACGGGGCGCACGAAACGCGGGGGGCACCGGCCGGTGCCCCCCGCGTCGTTCATCCACCGGCCGCGGCGATCAGTCCGCCGCCACCGTCTCCCCCGCCTCCGCCTCCGCATCTGCCGAGGCGACGTCCACCACCGGCAGGTACACCTCGCCGCCCTTCTGGCGGAACTCGGCGCTCTTGGCGGCCATCCCTTCCTCCGCCTCCCGCAGCCTGGCGGCGTAGTCACGCACGTCCTGGGTGATCTTCATCGAGCAGAACTTGGGGCCGCACATGCTGCAGAAGTGCGCGATCTTGGCGCCCTCGGCCGGGAGCGTCTCGTCGTGGTACGCCAGCGCGGTGACGGGGTCCAGCGACAGGTTGAACTGGTCGCGCCAGCGGAACTCGAAGCGCGCCTTGCTCAGCGCGTCGTCCCACTCTTGGGCCCGCGGGTGCCCCTTGGCCAGGTCCGCCGCGTGGGCGGCGATGCGGTAGGCGATCACGCCGGCCTTCACGTCGTCCCGGTTCGGCAGCCCCAGGTGTTCCTTGGGGGTGACGTAGCAGAGCATGGCCGTGCCGTACCACCCGATCTGCGCCGCGCCGATGGCCGACGTGATGTGGTCGTACCCCGGCGCGATGTCCGTGGTCAGCGGCCCCAGGGTGTAGAACGGCGCTTCCTGGCACCACTCCAGCTGCTTGTCCATGTTTTCCCTGATCAGGTGCATGGGGACGTGCCCCGGCCCCTCGTTCATGGTCTGGACGTCATACTCCCACGCGATCCGGTTCAGCTCGCCCTGCGTCCTGAGCTCCGCGAACTGCGCCTCGTCGTTGGCGTCGTAGATGGAGCCCGGCCGCAGCCCGTCGCCCAGCGAGAAGCTCACGTCGTACGCGCGCATGATCTCGCAGATCTCGCGGAAGCGCGTGTAGAGGAAGCTCTCCTGGTGGTGCGCCAGGCACCACTTGGCGATGATCGACCCGCCGCGGCTCACGATCCCCGTCATCCGGTTCGCCGTCAGGGGGATGTAGCGCAGCAGTACGCCGGCGTGCACGGTGAAGTAGTCCACCCCCTGCTCGGCCTGCTCGATCAGCGTGTCGCGGTAGAGCTCCCAGGTCAGCTCCTCGGGCACGCCGCCCACCTTCTCGAGCGCCTGGTAGATGGGGACGGTGCCGATCGGCACGGGCGAGTTGCGGAGGATCCACTCGCGCGTTTCGTGGATGTTTTTCCCCGTGGAGAGGTCCATCACCGTGTCGGCGCCCCACAGCGTGGCCCAGCGCAGCTTCTCCACCTCTTCGTCGATGGACGAGCTGACCGCGCTGTTCCCGATGTTGGCGTTCACCTTCACCTTGAACGCCCGGCCGATGATCATCGGCTCCAGCTCGGGATGGTTGATGTTGGCGGGGATGATGGCCCGCCCGCGCGCCACCTCGCTGCGGACCAGCTCGGGGCCGACCCCCTCGCGCAGCGCCACGTACTCCATCTCCGGAGTGACCTCGCCGCGGCGGGCGTAGTGCATCTGCGTGACCGGGCCGGTGCCGCGCAGCGTGGGCCGCGAGAGCGACGGCGGCAGCTCGGCCGTGCTCTTCCCCGGGATCGGCGTGTAGCTGCGGGGGACGGAGACCACGCCGCGCGCCGCGATCCACTCGCCGCGCACGGAAGGGAGCCCCTGGCGGACGTCGCCGCCCAGCGGGCCGCTGGTGTCGTAGACGCGCAGACTCGGCTCGCCGCCCGAGAGCGCGATCTCGCGCATCGGCACGCGGATGCCGTGGCGGCCAGTGACGTAGACCTTGCGGCTGCTGGGGAACGCGTCGCCGTAGTCGCCGGCGGCGGAGGTGTCGGGTCGGGCGCGGTCGGTGGACATCGGGGTTCGCCTCCGGTGCTGCGGTACGGATCCGGTGGGCGGGCGAATGCGAAAGGCGCCCGCCCGGGTGCTCCGGGTGGGCGCCCTGGGCGGGGAGCCGCCATCCCCTCGATCCCTCGAAAGAGGACGGACCACCCCGCCACGAGAACATCCACGCCGCGCTCCCTACGCCGGTGTGATCCGGATCAGGTTCCAAGGGACTGTCTCAATCCTCTACATCCCAAGAGGATACCCCTGGCGGCTGTACGCCCAAGCTATCCGATCCGCCACCCTCGCACCAGTGCCCCGGAATGCGGCACCGTGCACCGGAACGGTGAAGCGCGGGGAGACGGAACGCGAAAGGCCCGCCGAAGCGGGCCTTTCCCCTGGAGCACCTGACCGAACCGGCCGTGTCAGTTTCCACCCAGGCTGGTGCCGCCGGTGGCGCCCAGCGAATCCGATTGCGCCGTGGTGGTGGAAGTGGTCGAGGCGCTTCCTCCACCGGCGTTCGGATCGACGGTGTTGCCGCCCAGCGAGGTACCGCCGCCGTCCTCGTAACGCGCCACGTTGGGCGACAGCGGCGTGTCGGTGGTCCCCTGGCCACACGCCCCAAGGACGAGCGCAACAGCAAGTGCGGGCAAAACGCGGGTCCAACGGGTCATGCGATCCTCCAGGTGCTGCAAGGTTTCCGTGTCTGCCAGCAGGGCAAAGCCCGTGCCGCACGGGGAACAGGAGGAGGTGATGCATGGATTCCGGAATCACGCGCTCCCCACTGTCCAGCCCGCGCTTTCTCCGGCGCCATCCCGCTTCCGAACTGGAAAACTCTTCGCGTAGGCCGACCCTCTCCGACGGGCCGGGCAGCGCGCCCGGCTCTGAGGTACGACACCCCGCCGCGTTGGATGTTCCGCTCCGATTCAGCCTCCACGTTCTGCCGCACCGGACGCGGGAACCCGATCAGCGTCCTGCCGCACCCCCTCGTGCGGCAGAAAAGAAGAGTCCACGGAGAAAGCGGTTCTCCGTGGACTCCATGAACCTCGTGAGAGGCTTGCCGTTTCCTGTGCACCCCGCCCGCGGACGCCCGCCACCCGCCGGTCAGGGTGATCCGCCGCCCCGGCCGTGGTGGAGCTCCCAGATGCGGGCGTCCAGCTCGCGCACCTGGCCGTCGGCGTCCAGCGAGTGCGACAGCTCGCGCGACAGCAGGTACGCCGCCTCGGCGGCGTCGGCGCGGCCCTGCTGCGCGCGCAGGTCGCCCAGCTCCAGCAGGATCTCGGCGCGCTCCAGCGTGGGGTCGGTGGAGGTGGCCAGGGCGCGCTCCACGTGCTCCTCGGCCGCCGCGATGTCGCCGCGCAGGCGGGCCAGCTTGGAGCGCCAGCGCAGCGCCACGCCCAGCGCCACCCGGTCGCCCACCGCCGCGGCGGCCCGCTCGGCGCCCTGCAGCGTGGCCTCGGCCGCCTCCAGGTCGCCGATCTCGATCAGCGGCTCGGCGCGGTTGCCGTAGAGCTTGGCCAGCAGCGGCGTGTGCGACAGCCGCTCGGCGATCTCGATCCCGCGCGAGAAGAAGACGTCGGCCTCGAGCCACTCGCGCAGGTCGGCGCTGGCGATCCCCAGGTTGTTGTAGGCGTGCAGCGCGTTCTCGCTGCTCCCCGAGCGCACGAACGAGCCGATGCTTTCCAGGTACGCCGCGCGCGCCTCGCGCAGGTCGCCCAGCCCGTAGGCGATCACCCCCGCGTTCTGGCAGGCCAGCCCCACCAGCTCGTCGTCGCCCAGGTCCAGCGCCAGCTCCACCGCGCGGCGGAACAGCTCGCGCGAGGCGGCCCAGTCGCGCTGGCCGTGGCGGATGATCCCCAGCACGTTCACCGCGCGCGCCGCGCTCTGCCGCGCGCCCGCCCGCTGCGCGATCTCCAGGCTGAGGGTGGCCAGCTCCTCGGCCTCCTCGTGGCGCTCCTCGCGGATCAGCACCCGCGCCTGCCCGCGCAGCGCGTCGGCCGCCTCTTCCACCCGCCCGTCCAGCGTGGCGCTGCGGAAGGCGCGCGAGTACAGCCGGGCCGCGGCCGTCCAGTGGCCGAGCTGCTCCTGCTCGCCGGCCTGCGCCAGGTCGCTGGGCACCGAGGGCGCCTCAACGGACAGGCTCATCGCTCCGCACCGGCAGGCGAAGGGTGAAGACCGAGCCGTGGCCCAGATCGCTGCGCACCGTCAGGTCGCCGCCCAGCAGGCGGGCCAGCTTGCGCGAGATGGGCAGCCCCAGCCCGGTGCCGCCGCGGGCGGTGGCGCCCACGATCTGCTCGAACTCGTGGAAGATGCGCTCCTGGTTCTCGGCCGCGATCCCCGGCCCGGTGTCGGCCACGTGCACCTCGATCCACCCGTGCGCCCCGTCGGCCCCGGCCCCGGGCGCGGCGCCGTCGCCCGCCACCGTGGCGGAAAGGGTCACGCGGCCGTGGTCGGTGAACTTGACCGCGTTGGACAGGAGGTTGATCAGGATCTGCCGCACCCGGTCGGCGTCGGTGTGCACGGCGGGGAGCGGGGGCCAGGGCTCGATCTCCACCGCGATCTGCCGCGCGGCGGCCAGCGGCTCGATGGTGGCCAGCGCCTCTTCCACGATCGCCCGCATGCGCATGGGCGCGTTGACCAGCTCCAGCTTGCCGGCCTCGATCTTGGACAGGTCCAGCACGTCGTTCACCAGGTGCAGCAGGTTGCGCGTGCTGCGCTGCGCCCGTTCCAGGAACGAGCGCGCCTGCGGCTCCAGCTCGCCCACCACCCCTTCCAGCAGCAGGCTGTGGTAGCCCAGCACAGAGTTGAGCGGGGTGCGCAGCTCGTGGCTCATGCTGGCGAAGAAGCGGTCCTTGGCCTCGGTGGTCCAGCGCAGCTCCTCGTTGGCCCGCTCCAGCTCGCCGGTGCGCTGCGCCAGCGCGCCGTGCAGCCGCGCGTTGCTGATGGCCACCGCCGCGTGCCCGGCCAGCGTCAGCGCCAGCCGCGTGTCGCGCGGGGCCAGGTCGTACGGCCGCCGGTAGCCGATCACCAGCGAGCCGAAGGTCTCGCCGAACAGCGCCAGCGGCACGCCCAGGCCCACGCGCATCCCTTCCGCCGCGTGGTACGGCTCGGGGACGGCCGTGCCCCCGCCGTCGCCCTGCAGGGTGAGCGGCTTGCGCGCGGCGGCCACGCGCGCGGCGAACGGGTCGTCGGCGGGGGCCTGGGCGCGCAGGCCCACGGCGGCCACGGTGCGGATGCTCCCCTCGGCCAGCGTGTTCACCGTCACGTAGTGCGCGCCCAGCAGGGTGCGGGTGAAACGCGCCACCAGGGTGAGCACTTCATCCGGGTCCAGCGTGCGGTTGGCGGCCAGCCCCAGCACGTGCAGCGCCTCGCTCTCCTCGGCGCGCTGGCGCAGCAGGTCGCGCTCCCCCTCCACCTGCGCGTAGGCGCGGTGCTGGGCGGCCACCCGCGCGAACGCCGCGCCCAGCGTCTCCCAGTGCGCCGGGTCGCCGAAGGTTCCGGCGGCGCCCACCAGCACCAGCGCGCCATCGTCTTCGTGCAGCGGGAGCACCATCGCCTCGCCGCCGGTGTCGCCGTCCAGCGGGCGGATCCCGGGCCGTTCGGCGCGCGCGGCCGCCGCGGCCACCTCGGGCGAAAGCGGCTCGCCGCCGGGCCACACCCCCGCCACCGTGCCGTCGCGCGCCAGCCAAACCGTGTGGCCCACCCCCGCGCACTCGGACAGCACCACGCCCAGCGCCCGCACGGCGGTGCCGGGGCCGCTGCTTTCGTAGATGCGAAGGAGCGCGTCGCGCAGGTCCATGCGGGCGGGGATACGTGCGCCGGCTGGCGGAGACGGTTTCCGCGCCGGCGTCAGGCGGTGGTCGGATGGGGTTCGTGTCAGAAGGTATCACCAAACCGGGGCGGGAACAATCGTCGTGAAACCCGCACCTCCCCCGCGGCGGTCCGCGCCGTTCGCGCCGCCGTATTCGCGTGGATCTACCGGTGAGGGTGAACCGCCGCCGCCCGCTCCCCCGAGGCTGGCGCGTAACGAGAGTCTGCGGATGGGGTCACACGGAAGAACGGAGAAGCACGGAGCGACGGAGAACCGCGTCGCGGCGCCGTTTTCCCGTCTCCGCCGCCACCCGCGTCGCCTGGCCGGCGCGCGCGGACGTCCCACCGCGGGCGGCGTTCATCCCCCGGCGTTCATCCCCGAGGGGAGCCGCCGGCGCGGAACGAACGGGGGGAGAAGGGAGGAGAATCGCCGCGCAACGCACTTCTCCGCTGCTCCGTTCTCCACCGTTCCTCCGTGTGACCCCCCAGCAGACTCCCGGCCGGCGCCGAACTCCGGGAGCAGCGCCGAGGCCGCTCAGCGCCCCCATCGCGGAGGGCTGGGCCGCTCGGGGGCGCGGCGCTCGGGGATGGTGGCGTGCAGGATCAGCGACGCGGGGCGGCCGGTGGCGGGGTCGATCGGCTCGTACGTCTCCACCAGGATCAGCCCGGCGCGGCGCAGCTCCAGCACCCAGGTGGTGAAGGTGCGGAAGTACCAGCGCACCGGCCTGGAGAGCGGCACCCCCGGCGCGGCCTCCTCCATCGTCCGCCAGCCGTCGCGGTACTCTCCGCCGATCCCGCCGTCGCCGAAGGGGTGCGCCGCCTGGATCAGCACGCGGCCGTAGGGAAAGAGCACGCTCCCCGCCGCCTCCAGGATCGGGGTGATTTTCTCGTCCAGCAGCGAGTAGTTGAAGATGATGGTGCCGAACGCCCCGCCCAGCCGCCGCGGCTCGTCGGCGGCGCCGGCGAAGGTGACCCAGCGGTAGTCGCCCGCCGGGTGCGCCTCGGTGGCCAGCGCCACCATCCCCGGCGCCCCGTCCAGCGCGGTCACGTTCACCCGGTGCGCCGCCAGCTCGCGCGACAGCCACCCCTCGCCGCACCCGGCGTCGAGCACCGGGCCCGGCGGCACCTGGCGCACCAGCCCGGCGATGGCGCGCTCGGTCACCGCGCGCGCCGGATCGGCGTGCACGCGCACCGCCGCGGCCCAGTCGCCCGCCGCGGCGTCCCACAGGCGCAGCTCGGCCGAGAGCTCCGCGGGCGGCGCCAGCGGATCGAAGAAGTCGTCCTCGGCACTCATCCAGCGGCCGTCCCGGTGCCGCCCGCGCCCCGCCGAGGGCACGTACGGCTCGTCACCGCGCTCGCGCGGAGTTCTTCTCCCCCTGCCACCGAGGCTCATCGTCCCCCTTCCGGCGCTACCATGTTCACCATTTCGTTCACTCGGCACACTTGTGGACCGATGCTTGCGGTGCGTACTCCGTTCAGCTGCGGTGTCCGATTGTGCCCACATTTGGACAGCGTAAACGTATCCGCGAGTGTACGTTGGAAACGGCCGGAACCGCAAGACCGTCCCGGCCCCGGAATGGAGGAGGGGGAGCGTGCACAGGGACCCGGTGGACTCGAGCAGCCTGAGCAGCCTGGGCTACGACGCCCGCAAGCACCTGCTGGAGGTGGAGTTCCGCAACGGCGGGATCTACCGCTACCTGGAGGTGCCCGAGACCGAGTACGAGGCGCTGCGCCACGCCGACAGCGTGGGCCGCCACCTGAACCAGGAGATCAAGCCCTTCTACAGCGTGATCAAGGTGCGCACGCGGCCACGGAAGGCCGACTAGCGTCGGACAGGGACGCGCGGACGCCCGGACGGTGGAGTCGCCGTCCGGGGCGCCGGGTACCTCCAGCCGCGTCCATCCGGCCCGGGAACGCGGCGGGAAAGCGCGGGAGCTTGCGTGCGCCCGCCGCGAGGGGCATGCTTCGCGGACCCGATCGATTCTCCCGCCCTCGATTCCGGTTTCCTCGCATGTTGAACGACGAAGTGCCGCCGAACGCGGCTCCCCGGGCCGGGGCCGAGGCGCGGCTGGTGCGCGCGATGGGGGTGTGGGCGCTGGCGGCCAGCATCGTGAACATCACGGTGGGCGGCGGCATCTTCCGGCTCCCGGCGTTCGTGGCGGGGCAGCTGGGCTCGTCCGCCCCGCTGGCGTACCTGGTGTGCGCGGTGGCGATGGGGCTGATCGTGCTCTGCTTCGCCGAAGCGGGGAGCCGGGTGGCGCTCACCGGCGGGCCGTACGCCTACGTGGAGGTGGCGTTCGGCCCCTTCGCCGGGTTCCTTTCCGGGGTGCTGCTGTGGGCGGTGGGGACGCTGGCGCTCTCCGCCGTCGCCACGCTCTTCGCGGACGCGGTGGGCGCGCTGGTGCCGGCGCTTGCCGGTGGCGCCGCACGGGTGGCGGTGCTGGTGGCGACCTTCGCGGTGCTGGGCGTGGTGAACGTGCTGGGCGTGCGGCAGGGGACGGCGGTGAACGTGGTCTCGACGGTGGCCAAGCTGGTGCCGCTGCTGCTGTTGCTGGTGCTGGGCGCCTTCGCGGTGAAGCGGGCCAACCTTTCCGGCGTCGCCACCCCGCCGGATGCGTCGCTGGCGCGCACCTCGGTGCTGCTGATCTTCGCGTTCGCGGGGGTGGAGAGCGCGCTGGTGCCCAGCGGCGAGGTGCGCGACGTGGCCAGGACGATCCCCCGCGCGATCGCGCTGGCGATGGTGGCCGTCACGCTGCTCTACATCGGGCTGCACCTGGTTTGCCAGGGCGTGCTGGGCGCGGCGCTGGGCGCTTCGAAGACGCCGCTGGCCGACGCGGCCGCCGTGGCGCTGGGGCCGTGGGGGCGCACCATGATGCTGGCCGGCGCCGCGGTGTCGATGTTCGGCTACGTGGGCGGGATGACGCTGGCGGTGCCTCGCGCGCTGTTCGCGCTGGGGCGCGACGGCTTTCTGCCGCGCCGGCTGGCGGCGGTGCACCCGCGCTGGCACACGCCGTACGTGGCCATCGCGGTGCAGGGGGTGATCGTGTGCGCGCTGGCGGTGAGCAGCGGGTTCGAGAAGCTGGCGATCCTGGCCAACCTCTCCACGCTGCTGCTGTACGCGGCGTGCTGCCTGGCCGCGTGGGAGCTGCGCCGCAAGGACGTGCGCGCCGGCGGCATTCCCTTCCGCGTGCCGGCGGCGGGGGTGGTGCCGTTCGTGGCGGTGGCCGTGATCGCCTACATGCTCCTGTCCATCACCTGGCAGGAGTGGGCCGTGGTCGCCGCCGTGCTCGCCGCCGCGGCCGTCCTCTACTTCGCCACGAGCGGCGCCCGCGCCACCGCGCGCGCGCGGTCAGCCGCGCGATCGTGAACATCGCCCGACTCCCGGCATGTTGGCCCGTTCGGCCGCGCTAGAACGCCGCGTGACTCAGGCGGTGCCGCGGGCTCCCGACGCCGCGTCCCCCCGGCCGGCGACACATCGAAATTTTTGGAGTGGACACCCCCCGCTCCGCCCGGCATCCCTCGATTCCGCTCGGCGCTTCAATTCAAAGCCACCGCCCGGGAGGGCGTCGCGACGGAACCGGCGGGTAATCGAGTGGTTCCCGATGACGCAGTTGACGGTGCGTGCCGCCGCCCGAAGGCGATCGAAGCACCACGACAACGATCCCTCCAGCGGACGTACCGCCCCGGAGGGATCGCCGCAGGTCGAGGAGCTGAACGGTTCCTATCGCCCCTCGGCTCAACCCGCGACCGCGCCGAGGGGGAAGGCGCGGGCGTGCCACGCGTCGCCGAAGCGCTTTTCCCAGCCGCCGGAGCGGAGGTCGCCCACGGTGCCGACGGTGTTGTCGAACACGGGCGTGTCTTCGCTCACCTGGCCCGCGGCGGCGAGCTGGCGGAAGGCGGGGCGCTCGGCGGACTCGACGTTCCCCGAACCGTCGCGGTAGAAGACGTACGACGAGGTGCGGCGCAGGTCGGTTCCCAGCTCGCGCTCGACGTCGGAGAGCGCGTGGAAGAGCGAGTCGATGGAGCAGCCGCTGACGCCGGTGGCCCGCTCGTCGGCGGCGATCAGCAGGAAGTGGCCGTGGCGGAAGTCGCGCGCGCCCACCACCGGCGCGCCGTGCGCGGCCCAGCCGTCCAGGAAGGCGTCCACGCGCTCCAGCAGCGCATCGGCGTCGCCGGATGCGAGCGGCCGCGGGGTGGCGAACACCCACAGGCGGGCGTCGTCGGGGATGCGGTCGAAGGGTACGGCGGGCATATCGGCTCTCCTGCGTCGATGTTGATTCGTCTCCGGCAGATGTACACCGGCCGTCGCTCGCGGTGCGCCTCGCTACCCGGCGGATGCGATCTCGCGCATCTGCTCGGCGGTCAGGCGGTAGGTGTACCACTCCTTCATCCGCCGCGCGCCCAGCTTTTCGTAGAAGTCGATGGCGAGCTGGTTCCAGTCCAGCACCACCCATTCCATCCGCCCGCAGCCGCGCCGCAGCGCCTCGCCGGCCAGGTAGCGGATCATGGTGCGGCCCACGCCGTACCGCCGCGCGTCCGGCAGCACGAAGATGTCTTCCAGGTACAGCGTGGGAAGCGCCAGGAAGCTGCTGTACGTTTCGCAGGTGATGGCGTATGCCACCGCGCGCCCCTCCACCTCGGCCATGTACACCTGGATGCGGTGCGGCCCGGGGCCGAACGCGTCGCGCAGCAGCCGCCCTCGCGCCTCGGGCGTGGGCCGGTCGAGCTTCTCGTAGTCGGCCAGCCCGTCCACCAGCACCAGCCAGGTGTCGCCGTCCGCCGGCGTGGCGGGGCGCACGGTCACGCGTTCGGCCATCGTTTCACGGTTGATGGGATGGGATCGACCGACGGGCGTTTCGCGCGGAAGGTAAGCGGGCGGTGATCGGTGCGGCAACGACATGCGATCGGTGCGGGCGATGGATCTACCGCGATTCCGAGCGATGGTCCATTCGACGATCTGGGATGGCGCGGCGGAGGTCGCACCGGCGGCTGAAGCCGCAGCAACGACGACGGAAAGCCTCGCAAACTGCGCGAGGCTTCAACATCGGTGGGACAGGGATCGACCTTTCGCCGTGGGCGTGGGGTACGCCGGTTGACGGCGCGGGCGGGGTGGGCCATCCTGTCGGGCGCCGGAACGACCACCTCTGATTGGCTGCACGAATGCATCGAAGGGCTCTTGCCGCGGTCCTGCTCACGCTGGCCACGTTCGCCTGCACCCCACCGCCTCCGCCGCCCCCGCCGGCGCCGCTCCCGCCGCCCCCCGCGCCCAGCGTGGAGGAGCTCGAGGCCGAGAAGAGCGTGCGGGCGCAGCAGATGTGGAACGAGGGGACGTCGTTCGGGCGGCAGGGGCGGTGGGCGCAGGCCGAGCGCAGCTACCGCGAGGCGGCCACGCTGCGCCCCGACTCGGCCACCTACCACATGGCGCTGGCCACCGCGCTGCTGCAGCAGGGCCGCGACAGCGACGCCGCCGACGCGCTCCTTGCCGGCATCCGCGCCGAAGAGGCGGAAACCCCGCCCAACCACCGCCTGATCGCGGTGGACTACGAGCGGCTGATCCAGACGCTGGAGCGCGCCAACCGCCTGGACGAGGCCCGCAGCGCCCGCGAGCGCCAGCGCCTGCACCGCATGCTGCGCGACACCGCCCCGCCGGAGTAGGCCGCGGTCGAGACCGCTGCGGCACTGTGCCGGCCGGTGATGTCGAAGCCTCCCGCGGTCTGGGAGGCTTTTCGTCGTGGTTGCCGCGGCTTCTTCAGCCGCCGGTGGGCGATCCTCCGCCGACGGAGTCCGTCGATGCGGGGCCCGGTTGCCTCACCCCCGCCGCCTCCGCGCCGATGATGGCCGCCAGGTCCAGCTCCGCCAGCTCGCCGATGCGCTCGAGGGTCACGTCCGCCGGGGCGTAGCGGGCGCAGATCTCGGGGTCCAGCGCGTAGTGGCCCTGGCGGGGGAAGACGGTGGTCAGGCGCGGGCCCCAGGCGCTCCGCATCGCGTCCAGGATGCGGAGCTTGTCGTCCACCATCACGTAGTGGCGCGCGGGGAAGCGGGCCTCCACGTCGTCCAGCATCTCCTCCTTGTGGATGTAGATCAGGACGTTCCCATCCACCGCGTCCCATAGCCCGGAGCGCTCCACCTTGCGCGGCTGGAACACCACGTCGCCGTCGGAGAGGATGGCGACCGGGCCCCACTGCCGGCAGTGGTCCAGCACGTCCAGCGAGCCGGGGTACAGGCGGTTGGCGAAGGGGTAGTTCACCAGATAGGTGCTGGCGGCCAGCAGGTTGGGGTCGCGCGGGTGCTCCACGCGAAAGCGCTGCAGCGCGCCCAGGTAGTCGGCGTAGCCCAGCTCGCCGCGCAGCTCCTCGAACATCTCCCAGTACCACTGCGCCCGCTCGGGCCCGAACGCCTGCGTCAGGTGGCGCTTCAGGTCGGCCGTCACGCGGTCGTTGTCGAGGAGCGTATTGTCCACGTCGAACAGGAACACCACGTCGTGCCGCAGGCTCATCGGCTCATCTCCCCATCGGTCTGATCGTACCCGGGACGGGGGACGATACTGCGCAGCCGCTCCCGCGACCAGACGGCGGCTCGGATCGCGTGATGCTGGCGAACGCTTTGGGCGTTGCGGGCAGCGCGGTTCAGGAAGGTGGCGTTGAGGGAGGTTGCGACTGAAGTCGCGGCTACCACGGCGCGCAGTCCGCCTTCGCGGACTTCAACAGCGGAAGGATTCGAAAAGGCCGTTCGTTGGGCGGCCTTTTCGCGTCCCTGCGCCTGCCCCAAACGGATGAAGCGATGCCTGTCCACTGCTGCAACTGCGTTGCACGAGCAGAGATCGTGCGGCAGTGGCACATCCGAGGCTCGTACCGGGCGGTCATCTGCCGCGTCGGCTGATGGCAACAGCACTTCCGCGCCGTGCCGCATCGTATATCCTCGACGGGTCGCGCGTTCCGTACCATACCCGATCACCCGGTGGATGATGGATCCCAAGCTGGATGTCACGACCGCAGGGCTGTTCATGCTCGTGGTATTCCCTGGTCTGATCTCGATCAACGTCTATCGTCTGCTGATGCCGGCGCGGCCGCTGGACTGGACCAACGCGCTGCTTCAGGGCCTGTTCTACAGCACGCTGAATTTCGGGCTGGCCGTGCCGATCCTGTCCATCATGATCTACGGCGCTGACCCGGTGCAGCACCCGGTCCGGTACGTCACGGCCGCGCTACTGGTCCTTGTCATAACACCTGCGCTGTGGCCCGTGTTGATCGTCGCGGCGTTCAGATCGGGGCGGTTACCCGGCAGGATCAGGCTCACGTATCCCACCGCCTGGGACTTCTTCTTCGATCGCCCCAAACCCACGGTCGTGCTGGTGCGCCTGAAAGATGGCGCACTTCTCGCTGGGCTTTGGGGACCGGACTCTTACGCCGGAACGTTCCCGAACGACGGCGACATCTATCTGGAGAAGGTGTTCAGCACGAATGAAGGTGTCATCGGCGAGCCGGTTCCAAACTCGCGCGGCGTGCTGCTCCAGAAATCGCAGTATGCGTACATCGAGTTCTTCGAAGTGACATGAAGTACCCCTGGAGGAGGTGGCACGTGGCTGAAAAGGACGACAAGAGGTACGAGCGGCGGGGGTTCAACCCGTTCAAGGGAGGGTACACTCCGCTCGCGCCCCCAGGGTATGATCCCGCGACGCACAAGTGGGTGTTCCCGGAACCCGGTGGTGCGCGGACCGGAGTATTTCCAGCTCCCTGGCAGCGCAGGGAGCGCTCAGAACCGTCGTGAGGCTTGAAACGGAAAGGCCGCCCTCGCGGGCGGCCTTTCGCGCACTGCAGGGATCAGGAGATGCTCAGGAGCCCGCGCCGAGACGGACGACGTTCTCCGCGGCCGGGCCCTTGGGGCCCTCGACGATGTCGAACTCCACGGCTTCGCCCTCGGTGAGGGTCTTGAAGCCTTCCTGCTTGATGGCGGAGAAGTGGACGAACAGGTCCCTGCCACCCTCGTGTTCAATGAAGCCGAACCCCTTGGCGTCGTTGAACCACTTCACTTTGCCGGTCGAGCGGGCCATCTCCTACTCCTGCTGCTGCGTTTGGATGGGGCGTCGGTGCGGCACCTTCCGCACTGTCGACGTGGTCGCGGGATCGCGCCGGCCCCCGGCGCGTTGGTGGGCGCCCACCCGCGGGCGCACGCCTGTGTGCTCTACGGAGCGTGCCTCACCCCCGCGCCACACCCGCACGCACGCCAGCAGGCCCCCGCGCCAAAACGGCTCGGGAAGCGCGCGGGACGGGCGGAAAGCAGGGGGACGGCACGGGAAAGCGGGGAAACGGCCGATCTTCAGCGAGCGGAACCAGACCAGCTTGCGGGAGATCCTGGAGGGGCGAGCCGCGCGGGCTCCGGGGCACCGACGGGGGGGTTCCGTCTGGAATGGACCTCTTTATAACCTCCAGGTAGCAGAATGTCAAGAATTTCGTCGGTGGATTCCCCTACAGCGCGCAACGCTGGAGGTGCGCCGGCGGCGGTGGATCGGTCGCAGAATCGGGGCGGAATGCCGGGTCCACACCACCGTTCACGCGTCTCGCGAGCGAAACCGGCAGGCTCGGGCCACCGGCGTCAAAACCCCCTGTACGGCGGTCGTTCTCTGATCGGCAACGCGATACCGCCGGGCGCGCTGCCGCGCACCGGCCTCGGGTGACGCTCACCTCCGGCGGATTTCCCCAACCCGAGAGGCGACCCATGAAGAAGCTGAGCCTGGACCACCTGGACGTGAGCTCGTTCGAGCCCGTCGCGCCGCCCGCGAAGAAGGAGCGGGCGAAGGAGGAGGAGGGCACCGTGTACGGCTTCAGCGGGGTGTACGGCCCCGATTGCCCCAGCCAGTGGCCCAACTGCAACCGCTACACCGGGTGACGGACCACCGCCGGCTGCACGGCAAACGGCGGGGGAGACGATGATCGTCTCCCCCGCCGCTGTTCATCGGTCGAGTGCGTCGGCTCAGCCCGCTTCCGGCTCGGCTTCCTGGGGCGGGAGCACGGCGGGCAGGCGGATCTCGAAGCAGGCGCCGCCCAGCTCGTCGCCGGGGCGGTGGCGCACCCAGCCGCCCAGCTGGCTCACCATCCAGGCCACCGCCGACAGACCCATCGCGCCCTCGGGGTCGCCGAAGGGGGCGGGCTCGAACAGGGTGGCCGCGCGAGCCAGGGGGAGCCCGGCGCCGTCGTCCTCGATGTCGATGCAGACCACGGCGTCGGCGTCTTCGTCCATCCGCCGCGGGTCTTCCACGCTCACGCCGATCTGCACCTCGCTGCGGCAGTGGCGCATGGCGTTGGCCAGCAGGTTCCAGATCGACCGGAAGAGGAACGACTGGCGCCCCTCCACCTCCACGCACGCCGGGAGCTCGCTCTTCAGCCGCACCTCCACGCCACGCGATCCGGGGAAGAAGCGCCGCACCGCCCGCTCCACCACTTCCTTCACGTCGAAGCGCACCTCGGGGCTGATCGACTTCCCCTGCACCACGTCGAGGGTGTCGCGCACCATCAGGTTCAGGTCGGCGCTGGTCTCCACCATCCGCTCCAGGTCGGCCTCCTGGGCACGGCCGGCGCGAGCGTCGGCCGCGGCCACGCGGGCGCGGGCCTCCAGCGCCTGCAGCCCCATGGCAAGGTCGTGCATCAGCTCGGCCGATACCTGGCCGAGCGCCTCCATGCGCCCGCGCAGAAGGCCGCGCGAGCCCGGATCTTCGTAGCTGGAACGGCTGCCGATGTCCATCGGTGTTCAGACCCGCCGGGGGAGGGTGCCCGTCCCGTTGCGCGCTGGCTGGTGCGTGCGGCACGCGGGGCCGGAGAGCGGTGCGCTTCCTAACATAACCGGCACTGCAAGAGGGCCGCCACTGCCGCCGCAACGGGGGACTGTCCACCATCCCGCGCGCCGAGCGGGTGCGGGAGCGCGCAAGTGCGTGAGTGCGTGCGGCTTACGAACAGACGAACGGACCCGCCGCCGCGTCACGGAACCGCGCGGCGGCGCGAAATCTTTGCCGTAACCGGCGCCTCATTCCGCGGCGGCGGTGACACGGAAGCGGGCTGCCAGCGCATCCAGGTCCACGGCGGTCTGGGCGGCGTGCTGGGTGGTGCCGGCCAGCTGCTCGATGGCGGCCTGCTGCTGGCCGGTGGCGGCGGCGGCGTCTTCGGCGCGCTGCACGGCGGCCTGGGTGATCCCCCGGATGCGCGCCATCGCCTCGCGGATTCCGCCCAGCGCCTCGGCCTGCCGCTCCACGTCGCCGCTGATGCGCTCCACGAACGCCACGGTGCGCTCCAGTCCGCTCACCAGCATCCCCAGGCTCTGCCCGCCGGCGCTCGCCACGTCGCCCACCCCGGCGATGCGGCCGCTCCCGCTGCGCAGCCGCTCGCGCACCTCGGCGATGGCCGCGGCGGTCTGCTGCACCACGCCGGCCACTTCGGACGCGGAGGTGGACGACTCGGTGGCCAGCTGGCGCACCTCGCCGGCCACCACCGCGAAGCCGCGGCCCTGCTCGCCGGCGCGCGCCGCCTCGATCGCGGCGTTCAGCGCCAGCAGGTTGGTCTGCTCGGCGATCTCCTGGATGGTGCTGACGAAGCCGGCCACGCGGCTCCCCGCCTCTTCCAGCGCGTCGATCGCCGTCTCCAGCCCGCCATAGTCTCCGCGCAGCTCCATCAGCAGCTGGCCCGCGCCGCGGATGCGGCCGGCGTGCAGGCGCGCCTCGCCGGCCAGCGCGGCGGCCTCGGCGCTGCTCTCGCGCGCCTGCCGGCGCAGGTGCTCGCCCTCGGCGCTCACGGCCTCCACGGCGCGGGCGCTCTCGCCGATCAGCCCCAGCTGCTCGCGCGCCCCGGCGGCCACTCCGCCGGTGGTGTCGCCGATGCTGCGGGCGGCGGCGCTCACCTCGTCGGCCGTCTGCGCCAGGGCGTCGCTCAGGCGGGCCAGTTCCTGCGCGCGCCGCTGGATCTCGGCCACCATCTCGCCCACCGTCTGCGACATGCTGTTGACCGAAACGGAGAGGAAGCCGATGTCGTCCAGGTGCCGCCCCGAGAGCCGGGTGGAGAAGTCGCCGTCGCTGGCCTGGGCCAGCGCGTGGCGCACGCGGCGCAGGCGGCGGGTGTAGGCGACCGGCCCCGTGGTGGCGAGCCAGGCGGTGCCGAGCAGGGTCAGCGACTCGATGGTGATGATCACCACCGAGCCGGGGTCGCCGCGCGTCCCCAGCAGCCGGCCCAGCGGGTAGATGACGGCCGAGAGCGCGAGCTGCACCCGCGCGGCGCGCGGCATCCCCAGCGCGTAGCCGCCGATGGCGAACACCAGGTACGGCATCACCAGGTAGCCGTGCGGCCCCAGCGCCCACTCGAATCCGCCGATCACCAGCAGGTCGAGCGTGCTGATGAACCAGAACTGCAAGGGCGAGAACCTGCCCGCCCGCAGCAGCAGCGCAACCAGCAGGTTGGCCACGAAGGTAGTGGCCGCCAGCGCGATGGCCGCCGTGAGGGTGATGTGCAGCGCGCCGGTGAAGTAGCCCACCAGCGCCAGCGCCACGGAGAGGAAGCAGAGGAACCAGCGCTTGGAGATGGCCTGGCGGTGGCGCTCGCGCATTACCAGCGAGCGCTCGCGCGCGAACAGCTCGGCGAAGTCGGTGCCGCGTTCGGTCAAGGGGGAGTGGCGGGATTGAAGGGCAACGGTGGGATGGTGCGGCAAGAGTGGCCGAAATGATGCCGCCGGGGCGCGGCACTGTCAAGCAAATCCTTGGGAAAGCGGGGGTTGGGGCGGATCCGGCGATGGACGGACGGGATCCAGTATGCGACTGAAGTCGCGGCTACGACGGCACACAGTCCGCCTGCGCGGACTTCAACCGCGAGGGACCGCCGCGTTCCGATGGCGCCGCGGCAGGGACGGACGGGGCTCGGCGGCGAGCGCTTTGAGCTCGGCGGCCACGCGGCGGATCACCATCTCCCAGTCGCCCGGCGCGGGTTGGCGGAACAGGCGCATGGTGGGGTACCAGGGCGAGTCGTCGCGGCCGGTCATCCACCGCCAGTCGGGCTCGTGGATCAGCAGCGTCCACACGGGCACGCCCAGGGCTCCGGCCAGGTGCGCGGGCATGCTGTCCACGGTGATGACGAGATCGAGCGCGCGGATCACCCGCGCCGCCTCCATCACGCCGTCACGGCCGGAGCGGGTGCCGAATCCCGGCGGGCACTCGTCCAGCGCCGGGCCGCGCTGCAGCACGTGGAGGTCGACGTTCGGGATCTCCGCCAGCGGCGCCAGGAGAGGGAAGGGGATGGAGCGGCGCTCGTCCCAGTCGCCCGCGCGCCACACCAGGCCCACGGCGGGGCGGCCGTCGCGGGCGAGGGGTGCGGGGGCGGCGTGCAGGTAGGGGACGGCGTCGGGGAGCGTGTCGGCGGTGCTGCGGAAGACGTGGGCGAGCTCCATCACCTCCACGTCCACGTCGTAGTCGCCCTCGTACGCGCCGTCGTGCAGCGGTTCCAGGCGGTCGATTCCCTCCGCCGTGCGCAGCAGCGGGATCAGCGCGGGCTGCGCCCAGACGATGGTTTCGGCGGCGATCCGTTTGACGAGCGGGAGGTAGCGGATGAACTGGAGGGTGTCGCCCAGGCCGTGGTAGCAGCGGACGAGGACGCGCTTGCCGGCGAGCGGGGTGCCGTCCCACACCCACTGCTCGTGGCGCGGTCGGTGCCCGCAGGCGACGCCTGCGTGCAGCCGGAGGATGGCGTCGCTCGCGCGCCACGCGACCGCGAAGTCGCCCCGCCGCATCGCGCGGAACCACGCGGCGCCGAGCGCTTCGGCGGACCGATCGTCCAGCACCTCGGCCGACCCGCGGTCAGGTAGTGGCGGAGGGTTGCGGTGCCGGTGTCACCATCGACGCCATCCTCTCCTCGAACGCGGCGACGTCGGCGTAGTACGACTTCGCGAGGTCGGGGTGGGCGGGGTTGGTGTAGACGTCGGGGCGAGGGTGGTCGACCACGTCGGCGATGATGGTGGCGACCTCTTCCGCCGTCTGCGAGGCCATGGGGCCGGAGAGGCGCATGGTCGAGGTCCCGGGCGCGGCGCCCAGCGCGTTGGCGGCGAAAGGGGTCTCCACGATCCCGGGCATCAGCGTGGTGACGTGGATGCCGGTGTCGCCGGCGGCGCGCAGCTCCATCCGCAGGTTGGCGGTGAGCGCGTTCAGGGCGTGCTTGGCGGCGTTGTAGGCCGAGCGAACGGCGGCGATCGGCACCCGGCCCAGGAAGGAGGAGACGTTGATCAGGTGCCCCGACCCGCGCTGCTGGAAGTGCGGGACGATGGCCTGCGCGCCGTAGAGCGGCGCCTTGACGTTGATCGCCATCATCTCGTCGAGGTCGCTGTCGGTCAGCTCCATCACCTTCCGGCTGATCCCCCGCCCCGCGTTGTTGATCCACACGTCCACGCGCCCGAACTCGCCAAGGGCTTCGTCGCGGATGCGCTCCACGTCGCCGCGGCGCGTGACGTCGGCGCGCACCACCAGCGTGCGGCCCCCGATCTCGTCCGCCAGCTGCCGCAGCGCCGTTTCGCCGCGCGCGGCCAGCACCAGCGCATGCCCGCGGCGCCCCAGCTCGCGCGCCACCGCCGCCCCGATCCCGCTGCTGGCCCCGGTGATCACCACCACCTTCTGCTCGTTCTCGCTCACGATCCCACCCTTGTGATCTGCGTCCATCTCGCGCCACGATCCAACGTCCAGCATCCTACGCAGGTTGGTGGCCGTGGTAAAGCGCCGGGCCCGAGCTCCGTGGTGGAGATCGCGAGTGAACTCGCGGCCTCGCGGCTACAACGGCACACAGTCCGCCTGCGCGGACTTCCCGCCTCGAACCCGCGATTTCGGTGAGGGCCAGCGATGCCTCTTCCGCGCACCACCTCCGCGGCGGCGCCGGCGCCAGTAGTCCGCGAAGGCGGACTTCGTGTGATCGTTGCAGCGAATTCAAAGTCATTCGCCCTGGACACCCCCGCGACGACCGAAAACCCTACGCCGTCGAATCCGCCACCGCAGCCACGTACAGCAGCAGATCCCCTGCGAGCGAGGGGACGCGCTGCGTCACGCGCGGATCGGTCAGACCCGCGGCGTGCATGGAGGCGAGCACGCGCTCCTGGTCGTTGTCGCGCAGCGCGCGGTGCGAGTGGAGGTGGCTGGCGATGAAGCCGCGCCGCTCAGTGCCCGGCCCGGCGAAATCCAGCAGGTGGAAGGTGCCGCCGGGCTTCAGCACGCGCCGGACCTCGCGCAGCATTTGCTCCTTCTGCGCGCCGCGAAGGTGGTGGTACATCAGCGACGACAGCACGCGGTGGAAGGTGCCGCCGGCGTAGGGCAGCGCGTCGGCGGAACCCTGGTCCAGCTGCACGGCTACGCCCGCGCGCCCCGCCTTCCGCCCGGCGATGGCGAGCGCGCCCGGATCGGGGTCCAGCCCCACGACTTCGGCGCCCGGCTGCATCCGCTTCAGCAGCACCACCAGGCTCCCCGTGCCGCAGCCGACGTCGAGCACGCGGTCGCCCGGGCGGCAGGCGGCCTGTTCGGCGAGGAGCTTCCGCACGCGGTCGGCGCCCAGGAGCTTCGTGAGCAGGTCGTAGAACGGCAGCGCCCAGTGCCGGCCCGCCGCGGGTACGTAGTCGGTGGTCTGCGTCTGTGTCATGGAGGCGATGCTCTCTGCGATGCGAAGATGGGCTTGGCGGCGAATCAGCCAGGGGCGACGACTACACGAAGTCCGCCTTCGCGGACTACCGGCTATCGTGTGGGCGCGGCGCCGGTGCGCGGAAGAGGCATCGCTGGTCCGCACCGGGATCAATGGGGCGCGCCGAAGTCCGCGAAGGCGGACTGTGTGCCGTTGTAGCCGCGAGTCTACTCGCAAACTCCCCACCGGATCTCCGCGATCAACTCGAAAACCCGTTCCTGCCGTTCGGACTGATCATTCGCCGCCTCACGACCCGCGGGCCAGCTGCTCGCCCGTGCGCCGCAGCAGTTCCCAGGCGGCGCGGACGTGGCGCTCTTCCGTGCGGATGTTGCCGATGGCGAAGCGCAGGTAGACGCGGCCGCCCAGCCTGGTGTGGGAGATGAAGATGCGGCCGCCGGCGTTCACCGCGGCCATGATCGCCTCGTTGTGCGCGTCGGCCTGCTCCTCCGTCATCCCCGCCGGCCGGTGGCGGAAGACGACCAGGCTCAGGTGCACGGGGGCGATGCGCTCCCAACCCGGCTCGGCATCCACCCACGCGGCGAACTCCCGCGCCAGGCGCACGTGTTCGCGGATGCGCGCCGCGATTCCCTCCGCGCCGAACCAGCGCAGCACGAACCACAGCTTGAGCGAGCGGAAGCGCTTGCCCAGCGCGGGGCCGTAGTCCATCAGGTTGGTCACGCTCTCGCCTTCGGGCGTCACCAGGTAGTCGGGGACGAGGGAGAACGCCCTGCGCGCCACCGCCGGGTCGCGCAGGTAGAGCGCGCTGATGTCGATGGGCGTGAACAGCCACTTGTGCGGGTTCACCACCAGCGAGTCGGCGTGCTCGGCGCCGTGCAGGATCCAGCGCAGCTCCGGCACCGTGGCCGCCGAGCCGCCGTACGCGGCGTCCACGTGCATCCACACCCCGTGCTTGCGGCAGACGGCGGCCACAGCCGGGAGCGGGTCGATGCTGGCGATGGACGTGGTCCCCACCGTCGGCACCACGCAGATGGGGACGATGCCGGCCGCGCGGTCTTCCTCGATGGCGGCGTCCAGCGCGGCGGCGTCCAGGCGGAACTCGGCGTCGGTGGGGATCTTCCGCAGGCCCTGCATCCCCAGGCCGAGCGTGATGCACGCCTTGTCGATGGACGAGTGCACGTGCTCCGACGCGTACACCCGCAGCGGCGCCATCCCGCTCATCCCCCGCTCGCGGATGCCGGGGACGGCCCGTTCGCGCGCCGCCGCGACGGCGACTAGGGTGGAAATGGACGCCGTGTCCTGGATGGTGCCGCGGAAGCCCTCGGGAAGGCCCATCATCTGGCGCAGCCAGTCCAGCGTGCGCTCCTCGAGCTCGGTCTGGGCGGGGCCGCTGCGCCAGAGCATGGCGTTGGTGTTCAGCGCCGACGCCAGCATCTCGCCCAGGATGCCGGGCCCGCTCCCCGTCACCGCGAAGTAGGCGTGGAAGCCGGGGTGGTTCCAGTGCGTGACGCCGGGGATGATCACCCGGTCGAAATCCTCCATCATCCGCGCGAAGTCCTCGCCGTGCGGGGGCGCGGAGGGGGCCAGGCCGGCGGCCACCTCGCCCGGCTGCACGCGCGAGAGCACGGGATAGTGCTCCACGCCGGCCAGGTAGTCGGCCATCCAGTCGGCCACGGCGTGCGCGTGGCGGCGGAACTCCTCGGCGGGCATGTCGCCCAGCCGTGCGTCGGTGGACGGCACGGGCATCGCGTCGAGCATCGTCATCGGCGGCTTGGTCGGCAAAGGGTGCGCGCCTAAGTTATCCCCCTTGCGTGTACGATGCATCGGCCCGCGGAGCGGACACCCGCAAACAGGTGCGCCAGTGCGTGAGTGCGCGAATGCGTTCGGCGGCAGTTCGTCCCTTTCGCACTGGCGCACTGGCGCACTCACGCACCTGTTGGCGCCGTCGCAAGCTGTCCCCTGTCCCCTGTCCCCTGTCCCCTGTCCCCTGTCCCCTGTCCCCTGAAAATGTCCATCGTCCATACATCGCCCCGCGTGAGCCTGGCGCAGGAGACCGGGCAGGGCGTGGTCGCGCTCGAATCGACCGTGATCGCGCACGGGCTGCCGCACCCGCGCAACCTGGAGGTGGCGCGCGCGCTGGAAATGGAGGTGTCGGGGTACGGCGCCGTTCCCGCCACCGTGGGCGTGGTGCGCGGCCGCGCGGTGGTGGGGCTGGCGCCGGACGAGATCGAGCGGCTGGGGACGGCGCAGGGGGTGATGAAGCTCTCCACGCGCGACCTGCCGGTGCCGCTGGCGCGCGGGATGGACGGCGCGACCACCGTGGCCGCCACGATGTGGCTGGCGCACCGCGCGGGGGTGGCGGTGTTCGCCACCGGCGGCATCGGCGGGGTGCACCGCGGCGAGGCCAACGACGTGAGCGCCGACCTGACCGAGCTGGGCCGCACCGCGATGATCGTGGTCTGCGCCGGCGCCAAGGCGATCCTGGACCTTGCGGCCACGCGCGAGGGGCTGGAGACGGCCGGCGTCCTGGTCGTGGGCTACGGGACGGACGAGCTGCCGGCGTTCTACTCGCGCGAGAGCGGCCTGCCGGTGGACGTGCGCGCCGACACGGCGGACGAGGTGGCGGCGCTCTGGCACGCGCACCGCCGGCTGCAGGCGCCGGGCGCCATCCTCCTCTGCGTTCCCCCGCCGGCCGAGACCGCGATGCCCGCGGCCGAGATCGAGGGCGCCATCCGCGCCGCGCTGGAGCAGGCGGACGAGCGGGGGATCCGCGGCAAGGAGGTGACGCCCTTCCTCCTGTCCGCCGTGGCCGAGCGGACGGGCGGGCGCTCGCTGGAGGCGAACGTGGCGCTGCTGCGCAACAACGCCCGCGTGGCCGCGCAGGTGGCGTCGGCGCTCTCGTCCGCGCGCTGGACGGCGTGACCAAGCAGCTGCTGCGCGCCGAGGCCCGCCGCCGCCTGCGCGCGCTGGACCCGGCCGTCCGCGCCGCGGCCGAGGCCCGGATCGCGCGCCGCGTGTGGACGGTTCCACAGGTGGCCTCCGCGCGCACCCTCCTCCTCTTCGCCGACCTTCCCGAAGAGGTGCACACCGACACCATCGCGGCCGCGGCCGCGCGCGGCGGCATCACCGTCGTCTACCCGCTGACCAACGTGGAGACGCGGGAGATGACGCTGCACCGCGTCGCCAGCCCGGCCGACCTGCGCACCGGCAACTACGGCATCCGCGAGCCCGCGCCGGGCCTGCCGCGGGTCGACCCGGCGGAGGTGGACGCGGCGCTCGTCCCCGGGCTGGCGTGGGACCGCGCGGGGAACCGCCTGGGCCGCGGCGCCGGGTACTACGACCGGATGTTCGCCCGCCCCGACTGGCGCGGCTTCCGCTGCGGCATCTTCTTCGCCGCGCAGGAGGCGGACGCCATCCCCGCCGAGCCGTGGGACCTGCCGCTGGACGCGGTGGTGACGGAGCGGGAGGTGTGGGTGCGGGAGTGATGTAACTTGGCTGATTTAGGGCCAGTTTAACTCAGCATTGCACGGACAGGAAACCATTTTATGTTATGGCTGTATTTTAGGCGTTAGATTTGCACAGGCGAAACCTGACAGGGTTGCTGAACTTGCCGCAAGAGAGGTAGAGATGAGCGGGTCGCAGCGTTCGACCGGAGCGGCGTCAGGAGCATCCCCTTCAGGGATGATCAACAAGATCCAAAAGGCGCGGGAGTACGCGGGTAAGCCCGAGCGGATCCACTTCCGCGAACTACAAGTCGAGTTCGACGGCAGGAATGGCCAGCACAGCGTCGATTTCCATGACGGGGAATGGCACTGCGACTGCGCCTACTTCCGCAACCACCACGTGTGCAGCCACACTATGGCGATGGAGAGAGTGCTCGGCGTGATGGCCCCCACAGAAGACGATGCCAGCCAGCATCCAGACAGCTGGACGAATGCGTCCGGAGACGTGCGAGGATCGCTTGCCGCGCGAGTTCAGCGATGGGTAGCCGGATCGCTCAGCCAGATGAACGACGAGGAGGTCCTAAAGTTGGTCCAGGCCCAATCGGCCGAAGAGACCGTTGCCGAACTGCTAGTTGCGACTCCTGAGACGCGGCGAGCACGCGGTGGTGACTGGACGGAACTGCTCATGCGTGGCGCCCAGGCCAAAAGCCGGATCGCAGAGCTAGCCGGTGGCTTGATGTCACCGCTCGAGGTAGCGCGTGTGCTAAATATCAGCGTTCCCGGCGTTAAACAGCGACTGGAGCGGCGTAAGCTGCTCGCGGTGACGCTCCCAGGCGGCCAGAAGGGATTTCCCGCACTTCAGTTTGAGCATGACGGCCGTGTACGCGAAGGGGTGCCCGAAGTAGTAGCTGCGGGTGCGCGAATCGACTCGTGGGCGCTCCTGGGTATCCTTGTCGACGAAGTCGAGGATCAAGACGGAGGCACGCTGCTGGAGCGCCTTGGCGACCAGGAGGTCCGCACGGACGTACTGGGCCGGCTTGCGAGCTATGGAGAGCACGGCGCAGCCTGATGGTGATCTACCTGCCGGCAGACCCGCCAATCGTCGATCTTTCGGTTGAAACCGTGCTCTGGAGGGTGCATTCGGGAAAAAGGAATGCGCTCTGGTTCGGGCGGACAGGGAGGTATCGCTTCGATGCGCCCGGAGGCGAATACGGAGTATGCTACTTCGGAAGTTCTCTGGGCGTCGCAATCCTCGAGACAGTCGTTCGCGGGAAGCGAATTCCGATCATCCCGCGCTCCGAACTCGACTTCAGAAACGGGTCAACCTTCGGCCCGACAGAGCCTTTGCGGTTGCTCAAGCTGGAAGGTGAAGGTCTTGCGGCCTTTGGCCTGAGTGCGCACCGAGTTACGGGTCCTGATTACGGAGAGTGCCGTGACCTCGCGCTTCGTGCGTGGCAGAGTGATCCGCTACTCGCCGGAATCCAATTCCGTTCGCGATGGGACAACAGCCTCTGCTGGGCGTTGTTCGATCGCGCTGAGTTGAAGCTTGCGCCACTCGGTTCGTGCTCCCTTGCGGATTCCGCCGTTACCGTCCCCGCGCTCCGTCCGTACAAGCACGTTTCAGTGATCTAGCCACGGTCCGAGACGACCAGTTCCGGTGCGTCTTCTCGCGTCATCCTGCAAGAAGACAATCTCTACTCTCGCCCACAATCCTCGTGCGCGCAAACGGCGCCGGCCCTCGCATCGAGAGCCGGCGCCGTTGATGTCCACGAAGGCGGACAGCGTACCGTTGTAGCCTCGGCGCCGCGGCTTCAGCCGCAAATTCCCCCCTCGACGAGGGCCGCGGGCCGGCACATCCCTCCGGTTGCCGCGGCCCCGCGCAGGGCGCGGGGGATGATCACACCCCCGCCGTCTGCGGCTCCCAAGCCACGATCTCGCCGGCCATGGCGCTGCCACGGTGTAGGGGCTCGCCAGGTACAGCTGCCCCGGGCCGCTGCGGCCGGGGAAGTCGCGGTTGATGGCGCTGATGTTCACGTCCGTGGGGTTGGACGAGACGCCCAGGTGGATCCGGCGCTCGTGCCGCGGGTCAGCGTGGGACGGTGCAGGAGATCGGCTCGGTCGCAGCGCCGGCTACTACGACCGGATATTCGCGCGCTCCGACTGGCGCAGCTTCCGCTGCGGCATCTTCTTCGCCGCCCAGGAGGCCGCCGCCATCCCGTCGCGTGGGACTTGCCGCTGGCCGCAGTGGTGATGGTGCGCGTGGTGGTAAAACAAACGATTATCTCAATTCCATATTTCTGATCATCTCCTCCAGTCGATCCAGCAAATCGTCATAAGTCAGTAGCTTGACTCTTCGATTCTGATTGAGGTGTACGAGACGTCGTTTCTCCTCCTCTGAAAGCAAACGGTTCCGCCCCGCAATCACGAGTCCATCCGGAGGAACTCCGCGGTCGAGCCCGGCAGGAATATCTGTAGGATTCTCTTCCCACCAACGTAGCCAATCTTCCACCTGTTGAAGCGCGTGAGTGATAGGCGCCTTGATTCGTCCTGCGCGGGTGAACAGTTCCTTGCCCGGGGCTTCCAATTCCACGAGAAGGGTCCGCCGGTCTGCGGTCGGATACTGCAGCACGAGATCGACACGATACTGGCTTCCAAGGCGCAGTTCGGAACGAATGGTCGCGCCATAGGCATCTACTATGACGGGAAATGCTGCCAAGAACTCGTGAATGCGCCGCTCCGAAATGCCCTTCTCCTCCAACAGTTCGCAAAAGTGCGCATGAAGTGCGTACAACTCAACAGGTCCGGGTCGAGTCGAGTCACCACGGATTCGTGACTCCAAGAGCAGATCCATAGTCTCTTCATCGAAACTGCGGGGGCCCGAAGCCATCATCACATCGGGGAACAACTCCGGACCGCCGATCTGAGTAGCTGGGCCAAACCTCAAGGGGTAATCGCCAAGCACGACGACCGGGACGTGGTCCTCATCACGTCTCCGATAAGCCAAGTACACGGGATAATCATCGCACATCACAAAGCGGTCACCATTCCAGTACACGGCCATCGCTGGCTTGTTGCCCGCTCGGATCTCATTCAGAACGGGTTCCGCTACATCAAGTGGTAGGCTCAGCGCAAATGCGGGGTCGTGCGGTCTAACATATTCCAGCGGGACCGTAAGCTGTGAGCAGAGGACGGTACCCTTCCATACACCCTGTGCAAGCTCCATGAACACCGGGTCGTCCATTCCATCAGGTGAAGATTGTACTTCGGCGCCCGACATCGCTATCTCGGCCACAGGCCGGAATCTGCTGTGGTCCGCTAGAAACGTAAGAAGACGTGCAGCAAGATCGGCGTGTACTTCAACGGTAAAATCCGAATAGTGAATGTAGCCGGTTGGCGAGAACACGGCGACATCAACGTCGGGGTCCCGCTGGCGGGCACGAATTTCGGCATATCCGAGAGTAGACCGTTCATTCCAAGCCTCTTCATCGAGATATACGAGGGAATATACAAATCCTCCCACATCGAGTGGTTCACATCTAATCAACACGCCCGTGATGTTTGGCCAAGGACTGGGGCAGTCGGTGATTTCGATGAAGACTGTTTCGCGGTGTGGCTGCCGCTCCAGCTTATGTAGAATCCAACGAAAGTCGCGGGGCCGTTCAAGGCCGTGCCATGCGATGCGAGTCATCGTACGTAAATGGAACAATTCATTGTAGATCCAGCCGAGTAGGCCTTTGCTCCGTCGCTTCGCCATCAGGAAAAGCCGCACCTCGTGCGGTTCCGGAGCCATGTCGTGACTACCGCTGATCTCTGCAGAGATGCTCAGGCGCAGCCGTCCAAGTAGTGTTTTCGTAAAATGCAGCCTCCACTTGTCACTCCAGCGTCGCATAGGGTCACGCTGTCCGGGTTATAGAACATCAGACGCTCCCCGGATGGTATGGTGAGCGCCTGAGTTCTTAGTCTTATTGTATCAGACCTCTACCATTTCCCGCTGCGGCTCCCAGGCCACGATCTCGCCGGCCATGGCGCTCGCGGCCACGGTGTAGGGGCTGGCCAGGTACAGCTGCCCCGGGCCGCTGCGGCCGGGGAAGTTGCGGTTGATGGCGCTGATGGTCACGTCCGTCGGCTTGCGGCTCACGCCCGGGCCGGCGTTGATGCAGGCGCCGCAGCTGGGCTCGATGAAGGTGGCGCCCACGCCCTCGAAGATCCGGTCGTAGCCCTGCTCCTGGCAGTAGGCGTAGACTTCCTGCGAGCCGCACTGGATGTAGAACTGCACGTGCTCGGGCTTGCGCTCGCCGCGCTCGGCGTACTCGCGCAGCACGGCGGCGTACATGTCCATGTCTTCCTTCTTCCCCGCCGTGCAGCTTCCCGCGTAGGCGATGTCGATCTTCACCGGCTCGGGAAGGTCGCGCACGTACAGCCCGTTCCCGGGGTCGCCCGGCAGCGCGATCATCGGCTTGAGCGTCGACGCGTCGATCTCGATCGTCATCACGTACTCGGCGTCCTCGTCCGAGAACAGCCCCTCGCACAGCGCCTCGGCCTGCTCGCGGCTCATCCCGCGCTGCTCCACCAGGTAGTCGACGGACTTCGCGTCCGGGGCCACGATGCCGGTGAAGGCGCCGACTTCCGCCGCCATGTTGGTCATCGTCGCGCGCTCGTCCACCGAGAGCGCCTCGACCGCCGGGCCGGCGTATTCGATGATCTGGCCGATGGCGTGGCCGTCCTTGATGTACGGCTGGCGCAGGATCTCGAGCATGAAGTCCTTGGCCGACACGTTCTCGGGCTTTTCGCCGTGCACCAGCACCCGGAAGCTCTTCGGCACTTCGACCCGCACGTCCCTGGTGATCCACGAGTTGAAGATCGCGGTCGTACCGACCCCGAACGCCACGCAGCCGACGGCGCCCGCGTGCGGCGTGTGGCTGTCGCTGCCGATGATGATCTGCCCGGGCTCGGCGTACGCCTCCAGGATCTTGCTGTGGCAGATCGCCTCGGAGCCGTGCTTGCCGTGCCCCAGCTCGCCGTAGAGGCGCACGCCCTGCTTCTCGGCGAACTCGCGCTGCTTCACCTCCAGCTGGTTGGCCACGTTCAGCAGCCCCATCTGGATGCGCTCCTGCGTCATCGCATCCTTCAGGAAGGTGAGGTGGTCGCGGAAGAAGAGGATGCTCTCCGGCTCCAGCACCTTCTCGTCGGCGCCGACGTAGTGCTCGAAGAAGATGGCCGACATCGGCGTCACGTACTCGTGGCTGAAGCGGATGTCGGTCTTCACGAACCCGCTGTCGCCCGGCTGCACCCAGGGCACGCCGACGGCGTTCTTCGAGAGATCGGTCACCCAGTGCCGCGCGAAGATCTTCTCGGCGATGGTCATCCCCCGCCGCCCCGCCCCGTGCGCCTTCCCGGGCGCCCCCAGCGTGTCCGACCGCACGTTGGACGTGGAGGTGGCCACGAACTGCGCGGCGGCGCCGTCCACGCCGGTGTCCGGCCCCGGATCGTTGTACTCGCCGCTGCCGCGCATCATCCGCACGTCCTGCCGGTCCAGGTCGTCCGCCGTCTCGCCCCCGCCGTGGCAGCTGATCGGCGGCGTGCGCACCAGGCCCTGCAGCCGGGCCACGTTGTAGGTGAACAGCCCGCCGTGTTCGATGATGCCGCGGGTGATCTCGTCGGCCCCCTCGGTGAACTCGCTGAGCGGGATCGTCTCGCCGCGGCGGATGCGGTCGATCAATTCGAAGTTGGTGGACGTCAGCACGCCCAGGTTCTGGCAGTTCTCGCGGTAGATGCGCTCGATGTTCTCGGCGATCACCACCTTGATCCCCGCCATCATCTCGGCGTACGGGCTCTGCTCGCGCGACGATCCCTTCCCCCGCCGCTTGCCGCTGACCGAGGCGACGAAGCCGCCGTTCTTGACCGAGCCCTGCTTGATGGGGAACTCGGTGCCGGCCTTGAGGCCCAGGTAGGGGAATTCGCCCAGCGTCTCGTCGTAGTAGTAGCAGATGTACGCCGGGGTGATCTCGTCGGTGGAGATGTTGTCGCGCAGTTTCGCGCGGATCTCGCCGGTGAGCTCGACGTCTTCGCCGGCCAGCTGGCGGCGCACCAGTTCGGCGTCGTCCACCAGGAACAGGATGCGGCCCTCCAGGCGTACCTCGGGGGGCAGCTTTTCGACCTTGCGCGTGAGCAGCGACGGGATCATTCGGGTAACACCTGTGTTCAGAAACGCTTCGGGCGATGCGGGGCCGTAACATGGACCGGACGGCCGTTCGGTGCAAGCCGCGTGCGCCGGATCCGGGGGCCCTCCCTCTACACCTCATCCCTCGTGTCGGAGCCGTGAGGTCAGGAGGGGGCCAACCCGGAGCGCGGAGCTGGGCCCTGCACGAACGCGGCGCCGGCCCTCTTCCCGAGAGCCGGCGCCGCTTCCATCATCCGCGCGGGAGGGCGATCACCCGCGGCGAGCGGTTACTGCAGGCAGCAGTCCGTGTAGTTGGGGCCCGTCCAGCACTCGTAGGTGTGGAAGCAGTTGGGCTGGTTGCAGGTGTGCATCCCGCCGGTGGGGCAGATGTTGTCACAGCTGTCGCCGCCGCAGGTCGGGTCCGCGCAGGTGCCTCCGCAGCTGACCTGCCCGCAGTCGGTGTCGCAGGTGCCGCCGGTGGGACAGTCGCAGATGATCTGGTTGCAGGTGGTGTCGGTGAAGCCGAACCCCCGCACCGTGCCGGCGGGGCGCGTGGCCTGGCTCGTCTCGAACGATTCGACGGCGAGCTCGTCCAGGTCGAGGCTGAGCTTCTTGTTCATGGTGCTGCTCCTTCGGGAGATGGGGATGAGATGCCTGCCCGGGCAGGCGGTGCGTAGCTGAGACTCCCCGCCCCCGCCAGAAGTTTCTTCCGCTAGACAAACGCGTTCCCCGCCGCGTTTCCTCCCCCATTGTGGATGCCGGCACGCATCGGAATGTCCGCTTCGCCGGCCCGAGACCACCCGTCCGATCCGGGCACTCTCAGACCGGACGCGCTTCCGCCGCCCCGCGCGCACCGCTAGCTTCCGTGCACCCCACACCGGGTGATCCCATGCGCATGGCGCACGTCCTATCCCTGCTCGCCCTGGCCGCCGTGCTCCCGCGCACCGCGGCGGCGCAGCGCTACGCCACGCCGGTCGGCGCGCACGGCGGGGTCGACACCACGGTGGCGTTCGACACGGGCGACGAGATCCGGGTGACGGCGTATCCGCGCATGGCCGGGGGGGTGGAGCTGTGCGGCACCGTGGCCGGCGGGAGCCAGTGGGGGAAGATGATGTTCGCGCACAGCGACGCCGACCGCGGCGCGCAGGAGGCGGTGGTCACCTTCCCCACCGCCGCCGTCACCCCGCAGTGCCAGACCTACCGGCCCACGGCGGGGCAGTGGCTGGTGGTGAGCTTCGCGCGGCCGGTGCGCGACGAGGTGGGGCGCATCGGCCGGATCGGCGTGGGCGAGCTGGTGCTCCCGCTGGCGCCGCTGATCGGCAAGCGCGTCACCTTCCGCTGGCAGCGCGAGGGCGCCTTCCAGGTGCCCAGCGTCACGCCGCCCCCGGACACGCTGGGCCCGCCCCGGCCTTGAGCAAACCCCGGATTCTGGTTAGATTTGGTGCCTTGAAGGGGGCTTAGCTCAGCTGGGAGAGCGCCTGCTTTGCAAGCGGGAGGTCCCAAAGTCGAGCGGGGCGTTAGCTCAGTGGGAGAGCACCGCATTTGCAATGCGGGGGTCGCGGGTTCGAATCCCGCACGCTCCATAGACTTACACGATTTCGGAACGCGTCCAGACTGGCAGTACGGTCTTGGACGCGTTTGCGTTTCCAGAACCGAACTCCGCTGCCAGTAACAAACCGGGGTAACAAATAACCCGGGGGACCTCCACTGCGCAGCGACCCATGCCTCGTCCACGAAAGCAACGGATCTACTGGAAAGACGGACGCGCCTACGCCGACTTCCGCGACTTCGCCGCGTGGGGCGGGCGCCAGGAAGCGCTCAAGGCCCCTGGCGCCCGCGCGGCCACCTCGAACGCCGATGAGGCGATGCGGCTCTGTGCGCAACAATCCCGTTCAAGCGCTCCAACCCGACGGTACCCGGCGCCGCAACTTCGGATCACTTGGAGACGGCCGGCCGGACCGTGTGCTAATTAGACGTGAAGGAGGAGCGCCCGATCAACCTGAGTCCCGGGAGGTGCCCCACTCGTGCCCCATCTCCGTGTCGCAATTGCGGCCCGCACGTCCCTTCATCGCCCCCCGAGCGTTTCGGCGCAATTTGGGACAGGGGCAGTGGATACGGTCGCGGGGAGGATACACGCGTTTTCAGGTGCGTTTTATGCGCCGATTTATACAAGAGCAGGTCTCACCCCCGCAGGCCCGTCATCTACCTGCCCCACACGAGCCAGCTTCCCGGAGTCAGACCCATGTACGAGCTACTGAAGCACACCACGCTGCGCCGCGCCCTGCTGCACGAAGCACCTCCGGCGGCACTCTCCATCGTCATCGCGGAAGCCCTGTACCACTTCCACAGCTTCACCCTTGAAGTCCTGGCGTTCCTCCCCACCTGGTACGCGGCCAGCCGCCTGTATTCCTGGCTGCTCCGGATCGGCTCGCCCCGTAGTGTGAGATCGGGAGCGTAGGCTCCATACGGAAGGGGCGAGGAGCGAGGGCGGGCATTATCCGCCTTTCGCGCCGTTTCATCCAATCCTGACTCGTGAGCGGCGGGGAATCGCCCGGTTTTTTCTACCCATCCAGGCGTCGGAGGCACATGCCCGCTGGTGACGCCGACCGCAGACGGCAGGTGTCGCGAAGGGCCAAGCGGCCGCTGGAACGGGCGTGCCGCAAGCTGATCGCGGTGCTGCGGCGTCACTGCCCCTGCCTGATCCCCGAGCAGCCCCTGGAGGCCGGCGGTGTGACAGGGCCGATTCGGGTGGGGCGCAGGCGGTTCGCTTCGCTGGTGAACCTCGCCGGGCGCGAGGCGGCGCTCATGGTCGCCGGCCTGCGCGTCCCCTCCGACGCGGAACTCCTCCCCCGCTCCGTTCTCTGGCAGGAAGGCGCCGACGCGCTACTGGTCGAGGTCGCCGGGATCGACGTGCGGCTGGGCGACGGGCTAGTGTCGGTGCGGGTCCCCGTGCGCTGCGACCAGCTCCCGCAGACCCGCGGCGAGGTGCTGGTCGACTTCGTCCTGGGCACGCCCGAGCGTCCCGCGGGGCTCCTGGCCGCGGCCACCGAGCCGCGCGGCCCCCGCACCGTCGTCCGCCGCTGGGGCGACGCGCTCACCGCGCTGGCGTGGCAGGCGGTGCTCGACGCCAGCGGCGGCGTGGCCGGGGCCGCGGGAACGGACCTCGACGGAGCGGCGCTGGTCCCTACCGCGCTGACCGCCAGCCGGACCGGGATCGCCGTGCTGGCGCAGGCCCGCCACGAGATCGACCGCGTGCGCCTGGACCGGGTGGTGCGCCCCGCCGGGGAGGGACGGCCGTGAGCCTCGACCTGGGCGACCTGGGCACCCTGGCGACCGCCATCGGGCTGGTCGACGCGAGCGGCAACCCCGTGGAGGGGTGGTTTGCCGATCCCGGACGCCACCTGTCGCGCGTGCTCGCCAACCCCGCGCAGCGGCAGGCGCTGGTCGCGCTGGTGGACGACCTGCTCGGTGGCCCGGACGCCAGCACGGACGCGGGCGGAGTGACCTGGCTGCCGCTGGTGGATGTGGAGAACGGCACGCTGCGGGTCTTCCTCACCCTGAAGGAGACCGCCGGCGGCGCCACGGTGCGGGTGGGCGCCGGGGTGCGGGTGCGCGTTGCCGCGGGGGGCGTGGCCTGCGAGGTGGACGCGCACGTGCCCCTCTTCGCGGCGTCCGGGAGCGTGCACGTGACCGACCCCCTGCTGCTGGGCAAGCCCGGCGCGCCGGTCGACGTGGCGCTACGCCTGCGCCTACCGACGGGGACCGCGGCCGGGCGGGTGGAGCTCGCCGGCGTGGAGTTGGGGGCGACGATCCCCACCGCGGCGGGGGAGGAACCGGCGGTGCGGCTGGCGCTGCGCGGGCTGCGGATGCCCGGCGCCTCCGCCCCGCGCGACCTGGTGGTGGACGCCGCGCGCGCCAGCGAACTGGACGACGCCCTACTGGAGCTGGTCCTGGGGCTGGTCGCCGCGCAGGCCGCCGCGCTCCCCTCCACCTCGCCGGTGGCGGGGCTGGCGGCCGTACTGGGGCTTGCGGACGACCGCGTTCCCGACTTTCCCGTCGCGGACCTCCTTGCCCGCGGGCCCGTGGCGCTGGTGGACTGGCTGGCGGCGGCGCTCACCGGCACCGCGCGGGAGGACTGGATGGCCGGGCTGGCACGCCTGCTGGGCGGGAGCGTTGCCGGCCCTGGGACGCCGGGCGCGGCGGTGGAGGTGAACGTCGGCGGCGTCACCGTACGGCTGGAGATGCGAGTGACCCCCGGAGCCTCCGGCCGCCCGGTGGTGACGCCGCGCCTCTCCGCGGGGGTGGCCGGCGGCCCCGGCGCGCGGCTGGCCCTCTCCGCCGACCTGGTGTCGCTGGACCTGGGGAGCGGCGCCGCCGTAGGCCTTCCCCGCCTGGCGCTCACCGGCCGCATCGACCCGCCCGGTACGGCGAAGCTGCTGGAGCCCGTCACCTTGGCCGGCGGGCTGACGCTTTCCGTCGGCGCGCTGGAGGCAGGGTTCGCGCTGGACGCTGCCCGGCGGCCGGTGCTCGTGCTGACGGCGGAGGACGCGGACGTCGGCGCCACCCACTACGCCGCGCTGGACCTCTCCACCCCCGAGGCGCTGGCCGCCGTGGCCGGGCAGGCGGTGCTCGACGCGGCGGACGCGCTGGTGCGGGCCATCGGCCCGGCCGGGACGGCGCTGGCCATCCTGCTGGGCTTCGAGGATCCGCCCGGCGTTCCCGCTCTCCCGCGCTTGGCTCCCGCCGAGTTCCTGCGCGACCCGGTGGGCGCCGTCCGCGCCCGCTGGCGCGCGCTGCTGACCACGCCCGCCCACGCCGCCGCCGTACCGCGCGTGCTGGAGGCGCTGCGTGACGCGCTGGCCGACCAGCGGGTGCGGACGGCGCTGGTCGCGGGGACGGGGACGGCGGCCGACCCCTGGCGCGTCCCGCTCGCCCCGGGCGTGGACCTCCTCCTCGCCCGTGCGGGCGACGTGGCGACGGTCTCCGTCCGCGCCGGTGTCGGCGGCGCCCTGGGGACCACCGGGATCGTCACGGGACTGGAACTGCGGGTCGCGGCCGCGCGGCTGGACCTCGCCACGGGGAGCGCCGGCTTCCTTCCCGGGGTGGAGGCGCGGCTGGCGCTGACCGGTGCGGGGGACGCGCGGCTGCAGCTGGGCGCGGAGGGGATCGCGGCCTCGGTGGCGTCGCTGGGGGTGGCGGTGGCGTGGGACCCGGCGGGCGGCGTGCGCGTCGTTCCCGTGGCGGCGGACGCGCGGCTGCAGCTGCCGGAGGGCGAGGTGCTTCTCCCCACTCTCGCCTTCGGCCCCGGCGGGGGGCTGCTGCTGGGCGCGGCGGAGTGGGAGGCGGTGGAGCGGCTTCTCGGCGCGCTGGCGGTCGAGGCGGCGCGGCGGGCGAACCTCCCCTGGCTGCGGACGGCGGCGGGGCTGGTGGGATGGGCCGCGGCGGCGCCGTCGCTGGCGGGGTCGTCCGGGAGCGCGCGCCTCTCCCTGGCGGGCCTGGTCGCGGACCCGCAGGCGGCGCTGCGGGCGTTCGCCGCCGCGCTGGTGGCGGACGAGGACGCGCTGCGCACCCTGCTGGAGGCGCTCGCCGCCCTCCTGGCCCGCGCGGGACTGGACGGCCGGGGGAGCGCCTTCCAGCCTTGGCGGGTGCCGCTGGTCTCCGTTCCCGGGCCGCTGGCCGGCGGGAACCCCGCCCTCCGCCCCTCGCTCGTCGTCGCCCTGGGCGGCGCCGGGCCGGCGGCGCCCTCCTCACGCGTCCCTCCCGCCCTGCGCGCGTGGGTGCCAGGGGACGACGGCTTCGGCCCCGGCGCCCTGGCGTCCGCGCTGGGGCAGGAGGCGGCGCTGGACGAGGTGCTGGCGGACCTGCTGACGGACCGCGGCAACATCGCCCAGGGGCTGCAGGACCTGATCGAGCGATGGACGGGCACGGACGGGCTGGTCACCCTTCCCGACGACGGCCTCCCGGCCGGCGTGACCGTCCACCGCCCGTCGGAGCTGGCCCATGGTGAGCCGCTGGGCGGCGAGCGGGTGGCGGAGCTGCTCGAGGAACTCCAGGCACTGCACTTCGACGGCGCGGCCCCGGCGGTCACCGTTTTCGTGGCCGTGGACGACGGGGACCGCCATGGTGCGCCGGCCGTCCTCCCCGGCGCGACGGCGGGGATCCCGACCGGGCGCGTCATCGACCTGACCGCGCCAGGGCTCCCCCCCGAGGCGTTCACCCCGCCTCCGCCGACGAGCGGCGGGGGGCCGCAGTCGTGGGCGGTGCGGCTGGGAACGCGGGCCGCCTGCCGCCTTCCCGCCGGGCACCCCGCCGGGCCGGACCCGGATGGCGTGGCGGGCCAGGCGGCGCGGCTGCGGCGGGTGCTGGCGCCCTTGGCGGCGGCCGGCGCGGACGTGGTGGCGCACGGGGGCGCGGGGCACGCGACCGTCCGCGCGGTGGGCGGGGTGGCGGGAGTGCGCAGCGTGGTGACCCTCGGCACCCCCTGGTCCACGGTCACGGCCGACACCCTGGACGCCCTCCCCGCCGGCGAGGCGCTGCGGCTGCTGGCGGCACTGCTGCGGATCGTTGACGCCGCCGCGGCGGATCCGGCCGACACCGCCACCGACCCGGCGGAGCCGGACGACGCGGACCTGGGGCGCGCGCGGCAGTGCGTGGCGGCGCTGCTGGACCGCGACCCCTTCGCCGACCCGCTGGCCGACCTGCGCCCGCCGGGATCGCTGGCGGCGCCCGCCGGGATTCCGGTGCACGCGGTGGTGGGGTCGCTCTCTCCCCCTGCCCTGCGCCGGTCCCTGACCGCCGTGGTCGCCGCCGCGCTGGCGGCGCGGGCGCGGGCCCGCGCGGCGGCCCGGGCCCCCACGGCGCCGGCCCCCGCCCGCGCGGGGCTCTGGCTCCCGCTCGCCGTGGGCGGGACGAGCGGCGGGTTGCGCGCGCGGATCGGGATCGACGTCGACCTCGCCGGCGTGGCGCGTGACGGCGGCGAGGGGCCGCCGCTGACCGGGCCGGGGGTGCGGGTGCGGCTGGAGCTGGGCGCCGCCGCCGGGTGGCTGGTGGGCGGTCCGGACCCCGGGCGCGGGGCGGGCGGGGCGCGCCCGCTGGCCTGCCGCCGGCTGGCGGCGACGGTGGAACTCCCCGTCCGCTCCTGGGGCTCGCCCCTGGCCGCGCCCCCCGCACGGACGCGGCTGGTGCTGCACGAGGCGGCCGCCTTCGGCACGGTGCGCGACCGCTGGGTGGTGGCCGCAGGCGCCGGGGCCCCGGCCGGCGCCACCCCGCTTCTCCCCGAAGTGCGCGCCATCCTGGCGGAGGTCGCGGCCCGGCTGAGGACCGCCGCCGCGTCGGACCCGGCCATCGGCGCGCTGGATGCCGCGCTCGCCGCGCTGGGAGTTGTGGGGTCGGACGGCGGGGTGGACGCGGTCACGCTGGAGCGGCTCCTCCTGGACCCCGAGGCCACCGCCGCCGCCGCACGCGGCGACGCGGCCCGCCGCGAGCGGATCGCCGCCGCCCTCCGCGCCATGGCCGTGGACCTCCGCACCGCCGCCTCCGCGGGGGACACCGCCGACCTGCGCTACGGGAGCGCGGGGGAGCTGGTGGCCCGGCTGGACCTGGCGGCGCCCGCCGTCACCGTCACCGGGAGCGGCACCCTGCCGCCCTGGGCGGTGCGGGTTTCGGCGTCGCCCGCGGGGATGCAGGCGGAGGCGCGGCTGGGGCCCGACCTGGCCGCCCCGGGGGCACTCCCCGGCGCCGCGCTGGTCGCCCGCGTCTCGCTCGCCGGCATCTCCGCGGAGCTGCGGACGCGCGGGGTGGACGGCGTGGTGGCGCCGGCGGTGCTCTGGCCGGCGCCGAACGCCGCCCTCGTCCTGGACGCCCTCACCGCCGTGGTGCCAGGGCTGCTGCTGCAGGCGCTGGTGGAGGCGCTGCGCTCCAGCCTCACTTCGCTGGCCCCGGCGGCCGCGGCGGCGGTGGACGCGCTGCTGGACGCCGCCGGGGTGCTGGCCCCGCCGGCGAGCGCGACGGGGATCCGGCCGCTGCGCTCGCTGGCGGGGGTGGTCGCCGACCCGGCGGCGTGGCTGCGTGCCCTGCCCACCGGGATCGGCGGCGCCCTTCCGGCGCTGCTGGACGCCGTCCGCGCCCTGCTCGGCGCGACGGGTCCCGCGGGGACGCTCCCCCTGGCGGACGGCGTGGCCCTCCGCGCCGCAGTCGCCGGCGGGCGGGTGAGCGTGGGGGTGGAGGTGGACGCCACCGCCTTCACCGCGCCAACGGGCGGTCTCGGCCTCCTCCTCGCCGGCGGGATCGGTGTCTCCCTCCCCGCGGGCGCGGCTGCGGGCGGGCCCCTCCCTGACGTCCGCCTGGCCGTGGGCGCGACGGGGGTGGGCGCGCTGCGGCTGCGGGTGGGGCCGGACGCGGGCGGTGCCGGCGACGCGGTGGGCGCCACCCTGACCCTGGCCCCCGATGGCCGCCCCGAGGTGGTGCTGCTGCCGGCCGGGCCGGGGCTGGCCGGGCTGGCGGACGCGGTGGCGGCGGGCGCGGTGGCCGCCCTTCCCGCCCTGCTGGACGCCCTCGCCGCGCTGGATCCGTCGGGTGCCGCGACCTCGCCCGGGCAGGTGGCCGGGCGGCTGGTGGCGCGGGTGGGAGACGCGCTGGCGCTCCGCTCCGGCACCCCGCCCCGCTTCGACCGCACGGCGCTGGCGGCGTTCGGGGCGGACCCGGCGGCGGCGCTCTCCGCGCGGGGCGCCGCCTTGGCCGCGGGCGGGCTCACCCTGCTGACGCAGGCGGTGCAGCCCCTGCTCGGCCCCGTCGCGGGGCGCACCGCGACGGTGACGCCAGACGGCGCGCTGGAGGTCGCCGTGGGGCCGGTGCGGGTGCGGCTGCGGCCGGGGACGCCCATGCGCGTGGAGGCGGGCGTGACCCTGACCGGGCTGTCGGGGATCGAGCGGCTGGCCGCGGCGCTGGCGGTGACCCCCGCGGGGCTGGCGCTGCTGGACGTGGCCGTGGGGCCGGCGTCGCTGAACGCCGGCGTGGTCACGCTCGCCCCCTTCGGCCGCGTGCGGGTCGGCGCCACGGCGGCGGAGGGGCGGACGGTGGAGGTGGGGCTGGGCGTGGGCGCGGACCGCCGCCTCGTCTTCCGCTGGAACCTGGTGGCCGGCACCGCGGGGCTGGTGGCGGTCCGCATCGGCGCGACGCCGGCGGACGTGACCGAGTCCACCGCCCCCGCCGCTGTGGCGCTGGCCGTGGTCGGCGCCGTGCTGGACCTGGCCGGCGGCGTGGTGCTCGCCGTCCCGGCCGTGCGGACCGCGCTCGGCACGGCGCTGCTGGGGACCACGGTGGGCGCGCTGCTGGAGCGGGTGCTCCTGATGGACGGGAGCACCGCCCCGGGGAGCACCCCCCGGCTGGACCCCGCCCTGGCCGGCGAGCTGGCGGACCCGGTGCTGCTGCTGCGCCGGGTGGGGCAGCTGGCCGCCAACCTGGCCGACGCGCCCAACGCCGCGCTCCCCATCGCCGGCGTGCTCCTGCTGCGGATGGTGCGCCGCGAGGATGGCGGGACGCCGGTCTTCGGGCTCAACCTCTCGGTGAACGGCTCCTGGGCGCTGAACCCGGGAGACGACGTGGTGGTAAGCCTGGAGGAGGAGACGGACTGGATCACCGCCCCCGGCGGCCCCGTCCCCCAGGGGCTGACGGTGGAACTGCTGGACCTGCCGAACCTGCCCGCCGCCGGGCCGCCGCATCCGCGCCCGGGGCTGGTCGTGGGCGGCCTGGGCGTGCGGATCTCGCGCACCAGCGGACCCCTGCTGGACGCCGGGATCAGCGTCAACAGCGTTGCGGTGCACCTCTTCGGCTCCATCACCGCCGCGGGGACGGCGGTGAACGTGGCGGGCGGGGCGCGGCTGGAGCTCGCGGGGCTGGGGGTGGGGCTGGCCGGGGCGCGCGGGGGCGACAACCGGGTGGCGCAGGGGGTGATGGGGCAGGCCGGGTCCGGGGAGGACGCACCGGCGCCCCGCTTCAGCCCGGCGGTGGCGGTGCAGAAGCACCCGGGGCAGCCCGTCCGCGTGACGCTGACGGCCGGGCCGGGGTCCGGGCCGTGGTGGCTGACCATCCAGCGGCAGTTCGGGCCCGTCTACCTTGAGCAGGTGGGGCTGGCGGTGGTCAACCCGCCGGCGGGGATCGAGAGCGTGGGGGTGCTGATCGACGGCGGGGTGAGCCTGATGGGGCTCTCCGCCTCGGTGGACGACCTCTCCCTGACCTACGTGGTGGCGGGGGGCGGCTCCGCGCTGGACCCCAGCCGCTGGCGGGTGGACCTGGCCGGCTTCGCGGTGGCGGCCGAGGTCGGCGGCGTGTCGCTTGCCGGCGGACTGCGACGCTTCACGCCCCCCGGCGGCGGGGTGGAGTACCTGGGGATGCTGATGGCCCGGGTGGCGGTCTACGGGCTGAGCGTCTACGGGGGATACGGGATCGTGGGGCCGGAGAACGACCGCTACACGTCGCTCTTCCTCTTCGGCGCGGTGAACGGGCCGATCGGCGGGCCGCCGGCGTTCTTCATCACCGGCATCGGGGGCGGGTTCGGGATCAACCGGCGGCTCTCGCTGCCGTCGGACCTGTCGCAGTTCCCGCGCTTTCCGCTCATCAAGGCCCTGGACCCGGCCGCACGCCCCGGCGACCCCTTCCAGGAGCTGGCGGACGCGCGCGGCTACTTCACCCCCGAGCGGGGGACGTTCTGGTTCGCCGCGGGGCTCTCGTTCAACTCCTTCGCCCTGGTGGACGGGATCGCGGTGGTGGCGGTGCAGATCGGGGGCGGGTTCGAGCTGAGCCTGCTGGGGCTGGCGCGGATGGCGCTGCCGCGGCCTCAGGCGCCCCTGGTGTACATCGAGATGGCGCTGGTCGCCCGCTTCTCCACGCGGGAGGGGGTGATCCTGGTGCAGGCCCAGCTCACCGACAACTCGTGGCTGCTGGCGCCCGCCGTGCGGCTGACGGGCGGCTTCGCCTTCGCCACCTGGTTTGCCGGGCCCAACCGGGGGCAGTTCGTGGTCACCCTGGGCGGCTACCACCCCGACTTCCACCGCGACGGATACCCCGTGGTCCCCCGCCTGGGGCTGGCATGGCGGCTGGGCGACGCCATCTCGGTCGTCGGCGAGTCGTACTTCGCGCTGACCTCCGAGGCGCTGATGGCGGGGATGCGGGTGGAGATCTCCGCCCGCTTCGGCCCAGCCTGGGCGCACGTGGTCTTCGGGGGCGACGGGATCGTCTACTTCGACCCCTTCTGGCTCAGCGTCACCGTCTACGCCTCCATCGACGCGGGGGTGACCATCGACCTGTGGCTGGGCGAGGTGACCATCTCCATCCACCTCTCCGCGCGGATCGAGGTCACGGCGCCCCCCTTCCACGCGGTCGCCCGCTTCGAGGTGGGCCCCATCGGGCTGACGGTGGAGATCGGCGAGCGGGCCACGGAGCCCCGCTACATCGCTTGGGACGCCTTCGTGCGCAAGTACCTGGAGGAGGCCGCCCCGGGGCGGGCTCGGGTGCTGGCGGCGGTGGCCGGCGCCGGGGCCGTCCCCCCCGCGGGGTCCTCCGCCACGGGCGGGGCGGACGCGCCGGACGGCACGCCGGCGCGCCCCTTCCGTGTGGTGGCGGAGTTCGAGCTCACCGTCACCAGCACGGCGCCGCTGCGCGCGCTCGTGGCCGGCGGCCCGCGCCGCGAGCTGGCGGCCAGTACCGTGGTCTCCGTGGCGCCGATGGGGCAGGCCACCCCCGCCGACATCCTGCTCACGCTACGGATGGTGGGCCCGGCGAGCGGCGGCGCCGCGGATCGCATCGCCCGGCTGCAGGCCGTCCCGCAGCAGCTGGGCGCCTTTCCCATCGGCACCTGGGGGGTGGCGCCGGACCTGACCCGGCCCCGCGTCCCCGCTGGCGACGTGATCTCGGCCACGGACCGGGTGCTGCTGCGCGCGGTGGCGGAGATCCCCGGCACCCGCCCGGGCGACCCGGTGCCGCCCGCCATCCCGTATCGGCAGGTGGAGACGGGGGCGCGGCGCATCCTTCCCTTCGTCACCGAGACGGGCCCCCGGCGCGCCCTGGTCCTCACCGCCGTGCAGGAGCTGGCCGCCTTGGTCCCCACCGCGGCGGGCGGCGCCGCGCGGATGACCGCGGCGGCCGTGCTGCTGGCGGGACGGGGCGGCCGCAGCCCGGCCGACGTGGCGGCCTGGCGGGCGGACCGCGCCGCCGCGCCCCTGCTGGGCTCGCTGGGCGAGGGGCTGGGGCGCGCGCCACGTCCCGTGCTGGTGGAGGCCGTGGCCCCGCCCGCGGCCAAGACCCCGCCGCCGCTCCGCCCGCCCCGCGTCCGCGCCCTGCTGGTGGCGCCGGAGGTGCGCGAGCCCGCCGCCGCCCGGATCGGCGGTGCCGGCGAACGGCTGGCGGCCGCCACGAGGACCACGGTGTCCGCGCGGCTGCGGGAGGAGCTGCGTCCCCTGCAGGTCCCCGCTCCGACGCTGGCGGGGGTAGAGGCAGGGCTGCTGGGAGCCGTCCCCGCGCGGCTGCTGCGGCTGGCTCCCTCCGCCGTCGGTGCGGTGGGGACGGTGGTGGCCGCCATGGCGCCGCCCCTGACGCGGACGGTGCTGCCGGGGGTGGAGATCGGCGCCGGCCGCGCCGCCGAGCCGGCCTCCCGCGCCCGGCTGGACGCCTTCGCCGCCGCGCTGGTGGGGGGCGGCCTCGACTCGCTCGCGGATACGCACCTCTCCGCCCTGCGCGCGGAGACCCAGGCCGCGCGGGTGGGGGCGGGCGAAGTGGCGGTGCTGGAGCTCCCCGACGCCGCGCGCGACGGGGACGCGCGGCGCCGCCCCGCGTTGGCGGTGCGCGGCGGGCGCGTCCGCGTGGTGGCGCTGGGACCGGCCGGCGGCGTGGCCGCGGACCGGGCGCTGGACGGGACCGGCGGCGAGGCGTCGCTCCCCGTTCCCCCCGCCACCCGCGCCCTGGTGGTGATCGGCCTGGGCGAGGACGACGGCGCCGGCGAGCCGGAGCTGGCGGGGTGGGTCGCGGGCGTGCCGCTCCCCTCCGCCACGGACGGCGTGCTGATCGGGACGGGGTGCGTGGTGGACGCCGCGGGCCGCGTCCCCGCGCGCGGCGTGACCGCCCTCCCCGCCGGCTGGGTGGCGCCGGACGACCTGGTCAGCGGCGAGAGCGCCGTCAGCACCACCTTCGCCCGGCCGGTCGCCGCGGTGGCCGTGGCGCTGGAGGGCGGGACGGGAGACGACGTGGCGCTGGGGGTGGAGGGCGCGCACCGCCCCGCCGGCGCGGACGGCGCCCCGGAGGCCCCGCTGCTGGTGGCGGCCGGCGCCCGGTCGGTACTGGTCTTCCGGCTGCGCGACTCCCGCCCCGGCACCGTTCTCACCGCCACCACCGGCGCCGCCCGCCGCCTGACCGGCGTGGCCGCCGTCCCCGCGGACGCGCAGGCGGGCGCCGACCCCGCCGCCTGGCTGGCGGACGCGGTGGCGCGCCTCGGCCTGGCCGCGCTCGTTCCCCCCGTCGCCGAGCCGGGCGCCGGCGGCGCGGACCTGACCTGGAAGGAGCCCTGAAGCCCATGCCGCTGCCGCCCCCGGGGACGTTCCGCCTGTATCCCTATGCCGAGCCGCCGCTCCCCGCCGGACGCTACACCCTGTCCGGCGACGTGACCGGCCTTCCCGGTCCGGTGGAGAGCATGCCCGCCAGCGTGGACGTGGTGGCGCCGCGCTACGCGCTGCCGCCGGACCAGGTGCTGAGCACCTTTCCGCCGGCCGGGGCGCGGGGCTCCTTCACCTCGCGCCTGCCGCAGATCGTGCTGCGCCGCCGCACCCTGCCGTGGGAGCGCTCGTCCGACCTCTTCGGGGACCAGACGCCCACGCCCTGGCTGGCGCTGGTGCTGCTGGCGGAGGGCGAGGGAGAGCTGCGCACCGACGTCCCCGTGGAGCAGTGCGTCACGGACGGGGTGAGCCTGGGGCCGGACCGCGACGTTCCCAAGGGCGCCTGCATCGAGGTCCCCCAGCGGGTGGTGCGCGCCGTCTTCCCCACGCGAGAGGACCTGTCCGTGCTGGCCCACGTCCGCGAGGTGGACCTGGCCGACACCGAACTGGGGATGGGAGACGACGACGGGTGGATGGCGGTGGTGCTGGCCAACCGCCTTCCCCAGGCCGACACCCGCTACCTGGCGTGCCTGATCAACCTGGAGGAGCAGTACCCCCGGCTCCCCACCGTCTCGGACACGGAGCTGGTGCTGGACTTCGACCCGTCCATCACGGTGGTGGACGTGCGCGCCCTCAACCTGGCCGCCCTGGGCACGGCACCCACCTACGACCGGGCGGTGATGGGCCTCTCCGGCACGCAGGTGCCGGCCGTAGGCGGCCTGGCCGCGGTCGCGGGCGCCGGCGGGGAACTCCGCCCGGCGGGAGGCGCCGACGCGGAACTCCGCCTGGCAGACGGCGCCGCTACCGTCTCGACGGCGGGCGTGACCGGGGTGCGGGCGGTCTCCGGCGCGGCGGTCCCGAGCGGCGCCGGGTGGGCGGCGACGGCCGGGAGGGCCGCCATGGACGCGTCGCTCGTCCCGGGGGCGGCCGCGGAGCACGTGGCCGGCGCGCTGGCCGGAAAGCTGGCGCTGGCGGACGGCTTCTCCTTTCCCGTGGCGGTGCTGGCGGAGCCGGTGCTGCGCTTTCCCGTGCTGGCGTACTGGTCGTTCACCTGCGAGGCGCGCGGCGACTTCCAGTACCTGGCGGAGCGGGTGAGCTCGCGGCTGCTGGGGCACCTTCCTCAGCCCGGCGTTTCCGACACGCCGGACGGCGACCCCGCGTCTCCCGGCCCGCCGCCCCCCGCGCTCCCCGCGGAGACCCCCGCCGCCGGCCGCGAATGTCCCCAAGATGTCCAAGTCGCCCGCGCATTGACATCTGCGCTTCAACAATGCACCCAGCGCGGACCTCCACGGGTCCCAGAACCCAAAA
>Ga0207706_10000090_pt1 | contig 93774 bp, 90 predicted proteins | sample KBSC53metaG_FD_184318 | JGI IMG/M metagenome (GOLD analysis project Ga0207706, IMG submission 184318) | Corn rhizosphere microbial communities from Kellogg Biological Station, Michigan, USA - KBS C5-3 metaG (SPAdes) (version 2) | ecosystem: Host-associated > Plants > Roots > Rhizosphere > Soil ...
ATCGAGGTTACATGCCTGTACTTTTTCTACTACCTGACACTTAGAAAGGTCAGTAGTGTAGTGGATGTTGTCGATCTTAGACTTGTCGACAGTCTCGATTTTTTTGGTATCGAGGTTACAAGCTTGAACTTTCTCGACAGGCTGACACTTGGTCAAATCTGTTGTGTAGTGAACATTGTCAATTTTAGACTTATCTACAGTCTCAATTTTCAATGTATCTAAGTTACATGCTTGTACCTTTTCAACTGGCTGACACTTCGTAAGGTCGGTAGTGTAATGAACATTATCGATTTTACTCTTATCAACAGTTTCAATCTTTAGAGTATCTAAGTTACATGCCTGTACTTTTTCTACAGGCTTACACTTAGAAAGGTCAGTAGTGTAGTGAATGTTGTCGATCTTTGTCTTATCTACAGTCTCGATTTTCATCGTGTCGAGGTTACAAGCTTGAACTTGCTCGACACAGTCTTTATTAACGGTAACAGTCGCGGTGTCGCTCTTGCTGCCATTCTGTGTGTCTGCTGCTGCAGTATTAGTAAACTTGTTAGTACCACATACAAGATTACTTTCAGCGTCTACCTTAGCAGTAAACTTAACGTATGCGTTAGCGCCTGCAGTGTAGTTGCCGACGGTAATACCCTGCTTGGTGACAGTATCAGCGCTTACAGCCTTCCACTGACCGTTGGTCGTAGAGTCAGCGTAGTACGTTGTACCTGCCTGGTAGGTGAGATGTGCTGGAAGTGTGTCGCGGATAACGACATTATTCTGCACAGTAGTACCAGTGTTCTTGTATTCAATTTTAAAGTCGACAAGGTCGCCGGCCTTAGCATTGACGTTTTCGCCGTACTGGTTGGCACCATGCGCGCTTACTGTCTTAGCGACAGTGAAGTTTGGCTGATCTGCCTTAAAGCGGTAGGTAACGTAACCTGAGTACTGGGTACAGCCAGGTACTTTACCGTCAAGTGCGTCATAGCCAAGTGGCGTACCAGCGCTAAAGATAGCATCTGGAAGGGTTTTGCCGTTAGTCTTACCGTTGTTGGTAATCTTAGCGCTACCAGATTCGATACGAATATCCATCGCACCACCAGTAGTGTTCTTAATAGTTGCCTCATCCCAAACTTGGCTTGGTGATGAGTTGCTTGCGCCAACATAGCCGTTGATTGTGCCAGTTGAGCCAGCGGCGACGCTTGCTGGAAGCTCCGCCTTCATGTAAGCGCCCGTTGCGATACCCTTGTAGTTATGTGCGGCATCGTTAAGGTTGCTTGCTGCGTCGTTGTGGTAGAATACGTAAACTTCGTATTCATTACCAGCGACAAGTGATTCACTTTCGCTAAAATTGTTGTTTTTTGTCACGTTGCGGATCTGAACGAAGTTGCGTTCGTCACCCTGTACCGGATTATCGGTGATTGAGTTAAATGTTACGTGGTCTGATGGATGAGCCATCGTGAACGTTGGACGGTCTGGTCCCCACGCGAGAAGTCCTGCAGGAATCGCAACTGTAGCAGTAGCGATTGCTGTAAGAGCCCACACACGCTTTGAGACCTTACCGAGTAGTGACGTTAGGGTCATTTTGCTATCTCCTTTAGACGCGCCTAAGCGCTATTATTAAAATTTGGTGCTTGTACAACGACAAAAATCCGAGAACACTCGGAATAAGCAAAACTAATTGTCAATGTACTTCACCATCCCGAGAATTATCTTCAATCAAGCTATGCCTTACATGCACTAGAGAGGTTCGTGCCCAGGCGGGACACCACCGGTGAAGGTGACATCCCGCCTGGAGCGGCGGATACGAATACGAGCACCTCAGCCGGCGCCCCACCCAGGTTGGGTGGGGCGCCGGCTGATGACTCAGCAGGCCTTGCCAGAGTCCGGGTCAGGCACACAGGCTGTCGCCGTACTGGTCGGGTCCCCCGCGTGGGGAGCCGTCTCAGAGGGCTTCGGCTTCGGGGTGGACCCCTCGGCCGTCTGCGTGCTCTCGCTGCCCGCCGTCCCGGTCGTTGCCGTCTGGGACGGGTGGACGGGCGGCTTCGCTGAACCCGACGGCGAGGCCGCAGGGGTGTTCTTCGTGTTGTCCGGGATTGGCGTCGGGTCCTTGATCTCCAGGCAGTTCGGGGGAGTCCCCGTCTGTCCGGAGGGGCAGGACTTCGGCGGTGTCGAGTGTGACGGCGTCGGGGTCGACGTCGACGGGTGTGTCGGCGTGTGACCCGGCGTAGTCGGTGTCGGGTGACCCGGCGGGATCGTGGGCGGCCTCCGCTTGGTAGGCGTCGGCGGCGCGATCTGCTTGGCCTTCTCACAGGTGAAGTTCTCCGGCCGCTTGTCCCTGAGGTTGACCCCCAGGACGTACGGACAGCCCCCGGCCTTCGTGGTGAAGGTCAGGGCCATGAACGGCAGGTTCTCCTGCTTGTTCGCCTTTGTCTCCTTGTAGACACGCGGCAGCATGTCCGACACGAGCGAGGCCAGCGGCCAGTTGACCGTCGACGTTGCCGTCGTCTTGGTCCCCTGGTTGTCCAGCACGAAGAGGACGGCGTTCGTCATCTGCGCGTAGTACTGGTAGTGGCCGGTGTTCGTGTCGGTGACGTAGAACCCCTTGGTGTCGCTGTCCTTGTGGGTCAGCCACACCTTGAGTCCGTCCTTGGTACCCGATTTGTCTGCGAACTCCTTCATCCAGGGGTTGGCCTGGGCGACGGAGAAGTCGCCGATCATCGCGTCGGAGAGCGCCTTGATATAGGCGTCCCCGAGCGTCGGGTTCACGCAGATCTCGGAGACGAGCTCCTTGAACTGCGCGTCCTTGTCCGTGGCCTTGAACGGCGTCGAGACGCTGTCCGACCACACCCGGCCCTTGGTGTCGGGCATCGAGTTGCGGTTGAACTTGTCGTCGGTGCCGCACTTGGCCACGTCCGGGAGCAACTCGCCGGGCTTGATCGTCAGGTCCTGCGTGGTGGCGTCGGCAGCCACGGCCGTCCCGAAAATGTTCGGGGCGACCACGTTGCCGGACCATACCATGGCGAGTGTTGCCACTGCCACGGACGAGACGGCCGCGAGCTTCCAGGCCTTGGTGCCTCGCTCTGCCTCGACCACGGCGAAGACCGCCGCGATGAGGACGAAGAGCAGGGTCCACCAGCCCGCTCCCAGCGTCGTGAAGGTTAGGAAGCCGGCGCTCAGGATGAGCGCGACTCGCGACCAGGTGCTGCGGGAACGGATGGCCCAGACCAGGGTGCACGCCGTGACGATGAGCCACGGAGTTGCCCAGGTGAAGAAGTGGTAGGCGGGCCAGATGAGCAGGAACGTCGTGGTGGCGAAGGCGGTGACGCCGGCCACGTAGGCACTACCACGGAGCAGGGCACCGGCCGTCAAGGCCAGTCCCAGGAGAAGAACTACGATGAAGATCATCGCTTGACCTGTCCTTTCTTGGTCTTGCGGTCAGTTGTGCTCGGGCTGGCGACGCGGGCGGCGTCGGGGCTGTGCGTGGCGGCGGAAGAACCGCATGCCACGTGCTACGGCCGGTCGCCGCGACAGGTTGTCGACGAGACGGTCGAACGGACCGTTGTCGGCTGCCGGAGGCAACAGGCCAGCGGCTTCGCACGCCCCGTTGAGGGAAGTGCGGTAGCCGCTGCCCTCGGACATTGCCCACGTGAAGTGGCCGATACCCGAGAGCTGGTGAGACGCGTCGGCGGCGCTCAGCATCACGAAGAGGTTCCCCACCTGGGGGTCGTCCATGTACGTTGTGAGGCGAATGAGCATCTCGGTACGGAACAGTCGGTGGTTCTCCTCCTCGTCGCTGGTCCAGTCGTTTTCCAGGTGCGCGGTGACCTCGTCGGTGAGACGCTTGTAGTCACCCTGGGAAAGCTGAGTAGCCATGGTTGAGTCTCTCTCCTTGAACAAGGGGCTAGGGGCCCCGTGGATGTGTATCTGCGGGTCCCCGGCGCTCTGCAGTTGCGTCGGGGACACTCGGCGCACTAAATGTGCTGAATGTCCCCGACGCAACCTCGATCTAAAGGCGAAAGTCGTATTCGTATACTGTGTGCTGCTTGCAAAAAGCAGCAACTGAAATCATGAAAATCATGGTCTCGGTCGCTGCTTCTTAACAAACAGGCTAATACAGTAAGGTATAGCCTGATTGTCAATGTTCTCATCTTGGCGCGTAAGCTTTTACCTCACTCACCGTGACTTCCTAATGCTATCACAATTATGTTAAAAAGTCAATATATAGAGCAATATTTTAAGCATAAGCGCAATAATAGTTAAATAAAAATTAACACTTCTCAAGTCGCTTACTCTTGCCTTTATTTATCGGCCGGTATATTGTAAGAGTCCCTGTTCGCAAGAGTGAGGAAGCACATTGTACAGTCACAATCGACGTCGCGGTATGGAGCCGAGCCACGCGCTCAAAGCTCGCATCCTCGGCATCACGAGTCCACTGGCACTGGACGAGCTGTTCACCGATGGTCCTGACGGAGGAAACTCCGTTCTCGACCATCTTCGTAAGGTGGCGCGCCTCAAGGTAATCGGGGTGTTCCGCGTTGCGGGCGCGGTCGACCATGGCAATCGGTCAACTGGCGACAGCTACGTCCTGCCTGGCGACGGCACCGCCGAGCAGCTGGCGTCGGCAATCACTCGTCTGATGAAGGGGTCACACGACTTCGTCAGGACGAACGACCTGCCGCCGGCATACCGGAGCCTCACCAAGCAGTGGCTCAACACGCTGAGGGCGCACATCCGTCATCTACTTGTACTGGAGGTGGTAAGGGAGCTGTACGCGGCCGGAGTTCAGCTCTGGTACTTCTCGGGGGACGAGGAGTGGCTGGCGGCGCAGTCGCTCATCGACGAGTACGACGGGCTACTGCGTGACGTGAAGTCGCTGCCAGGGCCGAAGCGCCGCTTCAAGCGTGACGACCGCATGTGGCACGGGCGCCCCTCGTGCCATCGCGGACGCGTGCTGGAGGGTACCTCGGTGGGCTACGCAGCGTAATCCCGCGCTGCGTCAGGGCTAGGGGTGGGGTGCGAGTAAAATCGTACCCCACCCCTAAAAAATGCTTGAAAATAACCCACTTATCTGCTAGAATAGCGTAAGTGTTGAGAGATTTAGCTCTCTTTCACCTGTTCGGTCTCATCGTCTAACGGTTAGGACACCAGGTTTTCATCCTGGCAATCCGGGTTCGATTCCCGGTGAGATCACCAAGGAATGCATCTCACCTTTATGGGTGGGGTGTTTTCTTTTGTGGGCTAGCGCCGGGGATATCCATGCCTCTCTTGCGCTAACAATGCCAACAAGACGAGACCTAGTGGGAGTTTTATTTATATACACTACGCTACTGTTTATTAAAAATTAGTAAAATCTCTACACAATAGAGTGACGCTTGATTCAAATGCCGCTATTGATTGGTACTATAGAAATACAAACAAACTGCTTTAAGCAAGAATAGGGAGGGCATATGCGCAGAAAACTGTATCTACTATTAGGGTTACTCTTTGTATCTGTCTCTGTCATAGGCGCACCCGCAAAAAACGCTTATGCGGCTTCTGAATATGATGCAACAGTTGTACCTGCATACAGTTGGGAGGTGACTGATAGCAGCGGTATTACTCATTCGTCGACAATTGCACAAGCAATTAGTAATATCTCCGACTCTCAGCAGAAATCTAACTGCGAAGCCGTATACTCAAAACTTATGCAAATGGATTACAGGTCCTACAACACCCTTCAAGCAAGTAGGTACGATACCGCCACTCGCGCAGTCGCATATGGTACCGATCAGAAGCCGGACGAAACACAGTGGGCTACGGAAGGGGATATAAAACGTGCTTATACAAGATTATATAACTATGTCGGACTTGCTCTTATATATGATAACAATAAAGTAGTAGCGACTGATTGTGGCGACCTTACTAATGGCGATTCCGTCGGTATAACATACGCAATGAGATGGGATGATGGTTTCACGCCAATCAAAGAATACCTCACGCAGGGTTTTGAAGTAGACTATCCCATAGGCTACGATGGAGCAACAATTGCTTCAAGTGATATTGGCGGTCAGATAACCGGGAGCGTACAGTGCGCCAACACAAACAACGTCATTTCTGCTGTTCACATTAATGCTCAGTCTGGTCTAAGTGGCAACGCTAAGATAACCGACAATGGCATGGGTGGCAAGAATTATCGCTACTACCTTTCTGAACCAAGCTCGTACTCAGTAACTGTTCTATGCGATGGCGATGCTTTCTATGGACCAATAGTCGATTCAGACTACTACGACTGGGCATGTACTTGGACGACTCCGGGGCAGAACCCAAACCTTGGCATTTGCGCCGAATCGTAAAGTCAGAAAATTAGCAAAAAGACCCTTCGGGGTCTTTTTGCTATGCCAGTAAAATAGTAATTATAGAGAAAGAAATAGGTAAGAAGAAGGCTTCAAGGAATGTTGCACCCCTCTATGGTTGTAAAGTTCTATTCCATAAGGGGGGGTGGCACATGTTTACTAACTTACTGCTAACAGATGAAACTCTGAACTAATTCTACGAATAATGTCATTCCAGCGTGCTATTTCTGCCACCGTTAGATTATAAATCGAAGGCTCAAGGGCCACCAAAGAAAAATACCCATCGCAGTGGAGGGGCATTTTTCTTTGGTGGATTTGCAACGATACAACAATAATCACTTACTTTATGCAAATAGTAATATTAGCTGAAATTAAAATAGAGGACATAGGGAACGAGAAGAATCAACAGGATACCGCAAAATATGCAAAGTACTCCTAGGGTGTGGTAGCCAAGCTTGCTTAAGCCTTGTGCGGATTTACCCATACGGAACACACTTCTGCCGCCAACAAACATAACGTAAATCATCACACAAGTGTATACACTAAGTACTGCATAGCGAATAAAATCAGACATCACTTGGCCAATATCGAAGTTATTGAGTATAGCCGCGATAATCGCCAGCACAAAAATGCCAAACATGCCACCGTATAGTCCACGCTCCTTCCTTGAACGCGTAGGATCGAGTGCGTTGTCGAGCATACCGAACGGGATGAAAACTTGTAATGACCGAGGAATGCGCATAGATATCTCCATTGTAACTGATGAGAGTAATAAAATACCCCGGGATAAGCGGGGTATTTTACATCTTGCTACTGTCTAGCGGCGCTTTGGCTGCAAGAAGTAGACAACACCGTAAGTCGAAAGGGTTGCAAGTAAGGTTACAAGCAATCCGCTTAGTGATGAGCCAGTGTGTGGCAGCTCAGCTGGGGTAGGAAGTGTAGCTGAAGTTGTCTTTGCTGGTGGAGTTACGGTTGGCGGGGTAACGTCACCTTTACCACAGTTCATGCCAGTGAAATCAAGCGTGTAGAGGTAGCTGCCGTCATCGCGGTTGCTCGTACTAAGTACGTAGCCTGCATTTGCAGTTGCGAGTACACCTTGGTGGGCGGCAATAATGCCTGACTGGCTAGGAGTAATGATGTTGCCGTTAGCGTCGAGGTATACCTCTTTGTAGGTAATACCAAGCGTGATTGGGAGAACGGCTTTACAGTCGGTAATCTGGGGCTGTACAGGAGTTGCAACACAAGGTTCTTCTGAGTCTTCAGCAACGCCGTAGTCGATAGTCGTGTCACCGTTAGTGAAGCGTCCACCGATAGCGGTTGCAATAAGGTGGCCATCGCCGTTGATAGACCAGTGAACATCGTTTGTATCTGCAGGCACGATCCAGCTAGCGTTGTCTGGGCCACATTCATCAGTCTGCTGTGGTTCTGGGATAGTAATACAGTCTGCGAAGTCGAATGTGTAATCTTTAGTAAAGATAACGTTGTGGAAGCAGTCATCGCTGACAAGCTGTACATTAACGGTCGCACCCTGTGGAGCAGAAATCGTAACAGTTTTGTCGGCGTCGTAAGTTTTAACAGAAAGGCCAATAGTCACAACGTACTTGTAATCTTTGTGCCAGTCACCCTTGTATGCAGGGAGAGTAAGGGTTCCGTCGGTCTCGCAGGTAGGTTGTGTCTGCGATGCACAGCTCATTTGTTCTTCAGTTGTTGCTGGGCGGGACTTGTGCTCGGTCTTGGTAGTTACGTTCGCTACCCATTCGCTACCATTCCATGTGTACTTTGTCGTGGTAGTCACGCGAGTACGCTCAACAGTTGTGTCGCCACACTGGAATGTACCATCGGTCCAGTCACTGTGAGTAACGGTGTCTTTTGGCTTTGGCGTACAGAGCATGCGCTCGGTCGAGGTAAGATCACGCTGCTGAGTTTCGGTGGTGACGGTTGTGTGAGTGTAATCAGGCACCCATGTGTGAAGCCAAGTGTTCCAAACGTATGGTGTGACGGTCTTGATACGAGTTTGTGTAACTTGCATAGTCGTACAGTTAGGAAGACTATCAATCCAGTGACTGTAGGTGACCTTTGGCGCTGGTGGGCAAGACTGTCCGCTTAGTTGTGCAAGTACGACGATGTTATTGAAAGTGACGGTCTTTGATAGGTTAGTGGTGAAAACTTTATCCACGCCATCGCGGATTGTTGCCGTAATTTGGTATGTACCCGGGCCGATGTTGCCGATGTTGCTTGATGGGTTGGTTGTCCAGATATAGTCGTCGGTATTTACAAGGGTAAGACTACCTGGCGCCTGACATGTAGGTTGTGTTGCCACTGGTGCGGCTGGTGTTGGCGTGGTGGTTTGTGGTGCGGGTGCTTGTTGACCACAAGACGAATCAAGCTTATTACTGCGGTCGTGGGCCATTACTTGGTCGCCAATAGCAACGCTTGTATCAATATTGCGAAGGTCGCTGCTTTTGATATCTTGCGTCATGAGTAGTGCGAAAGTTTCTTCGCGACCACCGCTCGGCTTTGCGCCGAGCTGAGCTTTCCAGCCGCTTCCCGTAAGATGACACCATACTGGTTGGTATGTACCGGGCTGGTCTGCGAATGCGGGCGCAACAGGGGTGATTACATTTGATATTACGACGGCCATAGCCATCAATGCCGCAACAAACCTGCGGTTTACTTGTTTGAACATAAATCCTCCCCGATTTAGCTCCTACAGTTCCTATTAACCTTAAAATACTACTAAGTTTATATTACGTCAACAATATTGAATAACTATAAAACTCTTATGCTTTTACAGGGGTAGGGTGTATGACCTGCAAATGATGAGAAAAATGGTATAATAACAGATAACATGGCTGAATATGATAAAACAAAATACGAACTGCCGTCAGACGCGGCCGATAATAGCAAATTAAACAAACTTCGCGCAGCCGTTTTAGGCGGTAATGATGGTATCGTTAGTATTTCGAGTCTTATGATGGGAGTTGCCGGCGCAACAAGTGATACTAATGCCATCGCCCTAGCGGGTCTTGCTGCGCTAATAGCAGGTGCACTTAGTATGGCGGTTGGCGAGTACGTAAGCGTTTCAAGTCAGTCCGATGCCGAGAAGGCTTATGTCACGCTCGAGAAGGAGGACTTGCATAAAGACCCAGAGGGCGAGCTTGATGAGCTTGCGCGCGAGTATCAGAAGTTAGGCGTGAGCGCTGAGACGGCTAAGCAAGTAGCGGTTGAATTAACTGAGCGAGACGCCCTACGTGCTCATTTACATGTACACTTCAACCTCGACCCCGATGATTTAAATAACCCATGGCAGGCGGCTATTGCAAGCTTTTTGTCATTCTCTGTTGGTGGCCTTGTGCCGTTTCTTGCTATGATACTCACTCCAAGCGCATGGCGTATTCCAGTTGCGGTCGCTGCCGTAGTGGCTGCGCTTCTCACGGTGGGCTACTTGAGCGCAATGGTCGGTCGAGCGCCTAGAGTCCGAGCGATTACTCGCGTGGTCGTAGGCGGATTGATCGCCATGGCAGTTACTTACGGTGTTGGTGTTCTGTTTGGTCATAGCGTATAGCACCTCAGTATTGTATAATTATAGAAATGAACACAATCTTTAAACGTACTAAAATCCTGGCAACCTTGGGCCCGGTTACATCAAGTGAGGAGAAGATCACTGAACTGATCGACGCTGGTGTAAATGGTTTTCGATTTAACTTTAGCCACGGTTCACATGAAGAGCGGCTTGATCAGCTCAAGTGGATCCGTGAAGCAAGCGCGGCAAGCAGTCGTCAAATTGCAGTCCTCCAAGACCTTCAGGGGCCAAAAATCCGCCTTGGCGTGCTTAATGACAACCGCCACGACGTAAAGAAAGGTGACGAAATCGTCCTTGACTTTGCTGCAGATCACCACGATAACATCCTGCCTGTGCAGTACAACCTTGCCGAAAAGGTAAAGGTTGGCGAGCCGATCTACCTCTTTGATGGCAAAGTACGCACGACAGTCATAGGTATCGATTCAGGCACAGCTATCCGCCTTCGCGTTGAAAACGACGGCTTCTTGATGAGTAAGAAGGGTATTAACCTGCCAGACACCGACTTTGGTGGCGATATTCTTACCGAAAAAGACCTCAAGGATCTCGAGTTTGGTGCAACTCAAGACTACGACTACGTAGCACTTAGCTTTGTGCAGAGTGAAGATGACATCAACAACCTACGTCAAATCCTTACGAGCCACGGCTCAACTGCGCAGATTATTGCTAAGGTTGAAACCAAAGCCGCGATTCGCCCAGAGACGCTTGAGGCAATCGTAAAGGCAAGTGATGGTGTTATGGTTGCGCGCGGCGACCTCGCAGTTGAAGCAGGTGCCGAAATTGTGCCAATCGTGCAGCGCCAAATTATCTCACTCTGCCGCAAGTACGGCAAGCTCAGCATCGTTGCAACTCAGATGATGGCCAGTATGGTTGACGCGCCAGAGCCAACTCGCGCAGAAGTTAGTGACGTAGCAACAGCAGTTGTGCAGGGCGCCGACACCGTAATGCTTTCTGACGAAACCGCAAACGGCAGCTATCCGGTAGAAACAGTCGCCGCAATGCGCAAGACAATCCTCTACACGCAGGAACACTGGCCAGCAGATCTCGCAGTCCAGAGCGCAGTTCCAGAGGAAGAAAAGAGTCGCAACGCCATCGCGCGCGCTGCAGTAACTGTTGCCGAAGAAGTCGGTGCGACTGCCATCGTTGCCGAGACCAAGTCTGGTGCAACCGCAGCAAACATTGCCAAGATGCGCCCGCATCTTCCTATTTGTGCGGTAACCAGCAGCCCTCGCGCTGCCCAGCAACTCGCACTTACTTACGCAACCCGCAGTTTTGTTCGTCCAGATGGTGAAAAGGCCGGTCTCGATCTTGCCCGCGAACTTCGTGACGCAAACTACTTTGGTAGTAGCGAACCGCTCACAGTGGTAATCGTTAGTGGTCGTCAGCCAGGCGTTGCTGGCGGCACCGACACCGTACGCGTACGCGTTATCGAATAGGTTTTTATAACCTCAGTAAAATAGTGCGACCAGTATCGCACTATTTTCATTTCGTAGTACAATAAAAATGCTTATGTACGTACATGTAAAACGTCAAGGATTCACCATCGTCGAAGTAATTATTATGGTGGCAGTAATTGCGTTGCTTGCAACAATTACTATTTTCGGCTTTGGTTCCTGGCGTGCCCGTACGGCAACTACTGAAGTAAAAGGTGCGTTAACAAGTCTTGCTACGTCACTAAAAAGTGAAATGAACTTCAATAGCGCGTATCCGTCGTCGGTTCCAAGTACCTATCGTCCCAGTACGGGTGTAACTATCACGTATGTGATGAGCGGTGGCGGTACGGCCTATTGCGCGAGAGGTGCAAGCACAGCAGTTACTACGGTAATTTGGTATATTTCAAATGCAAATCCTACGCCTTCGCAAACCGCGTGTATGTAGGCGATTATAGGGAATTCTGTTACCATAAACAGTATGAGTGGGAAATTCTACAAACTGACAATGAATGACGTGCCGATTGCCGGCAAAACTGTGCTCGTACGCGCCGATTACAATGTGCCACTAACTGCCGATGGTAAAGTGGCCGATGATTACCGTATTAGGATGAGCGTGCCGACAATCAAGAAGCTCGTTGCTGACGAATGCCGTGTGGTAATCGTTAGTCACCTTGGCCGCCCTGAAGGTCAAGTGAATCCAAAATACAGCCTTACTCCGGTTGCGGCACGTCTCAGCGAGTTACTTGGTCAGCCTGTTGAATTTGTCGATGATTGTATTGGGCAAAAAGTATTTATGTCAGTCAAAAACGCCGCTAAAGGCAGCGTAACGCTACTCGAAAACTTGCGTTTCCATCCGGAAGAAGAGGCGAATGATGCCGACTTCGCCCGCCAGCTTGCGAAGCAGTCACGTGCCGAGTATTTCGTGCAAGATGGCTTTGGCGTCGTGCACCGTGCACATGCCAGCACAAGTGCAATTACGCAGTTCTTGCCAAGTGTCTCAGGCCTCTTGCTTGAGCGCGAATATATGACAATCACCGGCGCTATGAAAACTCCGGAGCGCCCACTTGTTGCAGTACTAGGTGGGGCAAAAGTAAGCGATAAAATCAGTGTTATCGAAGCACTTGTAGATGTTGCCGACACGATTATTGTTGGTGGCGCAATGGCAAACACGTTTCTCGCGCACAGGGGTATTTCGGTAGGTGCAAGCAAAGTCGAGGCAGATCAAGGTCAGGTCATTGAGGCGATCTACCAAAAAGTTGCAGCGAAGGTTGGCCAGGAACGAGTCGACGCGTTCTTAGTACTTCCGGTCGATATTGGTGCTGGTGGCTCGACCGAGCAGAACGCCACGCGTCAAGACGTACCGGTGGCGGCCATTCCTGATCGCGTCATGGCGCTCGATCTCGGCCCCGAAACCACGAAACTTATTGAGTCAATCGTAAGCCGTGCACACACGGTAATATGGAACGGTACATTAGGCTATGCCGAGGTGCCGGCGTTTGCTACTTCGTCTGCGGCGCTCGCGAAGGTGCTGGCCGATAAAAAAGGCGACATTACCTCTGTAATCGGTGGTGGCGACACTGCAGACTTCGTTATCCACTGGGACCCAAACCATGGCACAAGCTTTAGTCATGTGTCTACCGGTGGTGGCGCGAGTCTTGAGCTTATGGCGGGCGAAAAACTACCAGGTATTGAGGCACTACTAGACGCTAACAAGTAGTCGTAGTACACTAGATATAATTAACTATAAGCATTGTTATTAAAGCGTGGGCAAGAAACTTATCATTGCGAACTGGAAAATGAACCTCAATATCCACGAGGGGAGTTTATTCGTGCACCGTCTCGACAAACTTGTCGGGCACAATCCGAATGTCGAAGTTGTCATTGCTCCAACAATGCTTACCTTGCAACCACTCCATCTACAGGTGCAGCACCATCATTTCAATTTAGCGGCGCAAAACTTCTATTGGCGCGATAATGGTGCGTTTACCGGTGAAGTTTCGGCCGCCCAACTTCGTGGCCTCGTAAAGTACGGCCTCGTTGGCCACAGCGAGCGTCGCCATATTTTTGGTGAGCGCGATCGAGACCTCCGTAATAAAGTTCAAGCAGCCTTCCGTAATGAAATCACCCCAGTGCTATGCGTAGGCGAGACGGCCCACGAGCGCTCTGACGGCGAGACGAATGATATTCTTCACGATCAGCTTGTTGGCGGTCTTGCCAACATCACCGGGGAAGAGGCGAACCAGCTGGTGGTTGCCTACGAGCCAGTCTGGGCAATCGGCACAGGCAGTATTCCTACCTCAGGTGATATTAGCCGGGCAATCAAAGCAATCCGCAGCCAAGTGAAGCATTTGTTTGGTGATGCGACGGCTAAAAATTTACGTGTGCTGTATGGCGGTAGCGTTAACACCGATAACGCGGCAAGTATTCTCGCTATCGAAGGTGTTGACGGCTTGCTTATTGGGGGCGCCAGCCTCGATGTGCACGCATTTTCAGAGATTATTAAAAAAGCCTATGGCGAAGTAGCGATCGAAAAGAAAGGTCACAAAGGTTAGTAATGGCGGATATTGATTTCGATGAGCTCGATAAGGCAGTGAATGACCTCATGGCGAATGTAGATACAAGCAAGCGTCCTGAAGGTCTTGATGAGCCTGAAGAGAAAGTCGTGACGATTCCAGCGTCTAATGCGGCATCACCTACTGTGGCTGCGGCTCCTGCGCCAGTTACGCCATCGGTTGAAGCGCCAGCAGCAGCTCTGGTTGTGTCGCCTGCAGCCCCAGCAGTACCTACTCCTGCCGCCTCTGTGCCTACTGGTCCGTCGCTAGCTATGAAGCGTCGCGGTCAATTCATGGACATTGTGCATCCATCGCGCGACATGAATACACCTAAGTCAGTTGGTCGTCAGGGCGTTACAATCCAGCCGGGTAATGATGTAATTGCCGCAAATGCTAACCAACAGACTGAACCGTCGGTAGTGCCTGATTCAACCCCTGCTCCGCAGCCTGTAGAGACACCTGAGCCTACGCCATCATCGTGGCCTGACCCAATTGATATGGCAAATACTCCTGCCGAGACCGCTGAAGCTCCAGCAGCTCCTTCGGTAATTCCGGAAGTGCCTGTTGAGGCAGTAGCTGAAGCACCACTGAACTCACCGTTCTTACCAGATGCAAAGCCAGAGAAGCGCCCACTTGGGAGTCCGCTTCCAGCCGAAGAGACCACTGCAGATATGTCTGAGGCTCCTACAAATGACATGCAGACCCCAGCTAGCCCTCAGCCAGCGCCAGCTGCAGTATTGCCTGAAGAATTCAGCGGTGACCTTATGGCAGTTGAATCTCGCGACCTATCAAGTCACCCAGAGCACGCTACGGCACCCACGGCGCTTGGCGAACAACCAAAGCTCGAGGCTGGCGAAGAAGAGGCACTTATTCCGGCGGTGGCATCACCAGACCGTGTCGAACAGCCACAGGCTCCAGTCACATCCCAAACTCAGCTTCCAGCTGGCGGCTCAATCGCGCAGCAATACACCGAGCAACCTTCATCGGGCGATCAATCAAACGGCTCTATTTACGACACTTCAGCCTATCACCAGCCAATCGAGCCAGTAGCGCCAGCCAAAAAGAAAACCCCAACAAGTGTCTGGATTATGGTCGGCGTTGGTCTTGCGCTCATCGGTGCGATTGGCGGTGCAGCCTTTTTCTACTTCACGCGCTAGGCATTCTTCGGTATTATAGAGGTAATGGATATTTTAGAGGGTTTAAATGACGCCCAGAAATCGGCCGTCCTAACGACAAGTGGGCCATTGCTGATTCTTGCGGGCGCCGGTAGCGGTAAGACAAAAACATTAACGCATCGTATTGCGTATCTGTTAACGCACGAGCGTGTATGGCCAAATGAAATTTTGGCGGTAACATTTACTAATAAAGCTGCTAAAGAAATGCGTGAGCGCCTTGCGTCGCTCGCCGGTCAGCCGAACACGCGCTCGTTTATGCCATGGATGGGTACGTTTCACAGTATTTGCGTGCGATTACTCAGGCAAGATGGCGCGGCAATTGGTATTCAGTCAAACTTTGTAATCTACGACGAAGATGACCGCCAAGGCTTAATCAAACAGGCAATGAAAGCACTCTCAATCAGCGCCGACCAAGTCAAGCCGCGTACGGTGAGTTCGGCAATTAGTAATGCCAAGAATGAATTGCTAACCCCCGAGGATTATGCGGCCAATGCGCACTACCCAAACCAAGAGGCAATCGGTCGTATTTACGCGCGCTACGAAACAATGCGCCAAGAGGCGGGGGCACTTGATTTCGACGACTTGCTCATCGAAACTGTACGCTTGCTGCGCGAATCCGCTGAAGTGCGCCAACGCTATCAGACACAATTTAAGCACGTGCTGATTGATGAGTATCAGGACACTAACGCTGCGCAGTATGCAATTGTGAAGCTGCTTGTAAATACTGCGCACAACATCTGTGTAGTGGGTGACGACTGGCAGTCAATTTATAGCTGGCGCGGCGCGGATTTCAAAAATATCTTAGGCTTCGAGCGTGATTTTCCTGGCGCTAAGGTGGTAAAGCTCGAGCAAAACTACCGCTCAACGGGCGCAATCCTTGAGGCCGCCCATAACGTAATTTCTAAAAACATCGAGCGCACTGATAAAAAGCTCTGGACAGACGCCGGCAAAGGCAGCCCTGTAGAAATACAAGCCGTATACGACGAAACCGAAGAAGCCTATGCTGTAGCCCGCCGGATCAGCGCCCAAACCTCTGTCGGCGCTCGCAAGCATGGCGATTTTGCGATTCTATACCGCACAAATGCACAAAGTTTCGCCTTTGAGCGCACACTTTTGCAGTATCATATTCCGTATCAAATCGTCGGTGGTGTACGATTCTACGACCGTGCCGAGATCAAAGATATTGTTGCGTACTTACGCCTTGTGTATCAGCCAAACGATCGCATGAGCCTGAGTCGTATTATCAATGTGCCAGCACGTGGTATTGGCGCCGTAAGCTTCGAGAAATTTATGGAATGGCAGGCTGGTTCTGGCATGGATATTATTACGGCACTAGTGAATGCCGAGCAAACGAGTAAACTGACGCCGCGTGCCCGCAATTCGCTCATAGCCTTGGGCGAAAAGCTGCGTGTAATGCAAACACTCGTTGAGGGTGGTACGCCACCAAGCGAGCTCATCGACTACCTTGTTGGCGCAGTTGGCTACCGCGAATATATACTTGATGGTACGCCACGCGCCGAAGAGCGCGAAGAAAATCTTGGGGTATTGATTAGCGATGCCAAATCGTATGCAAGCTTGCCAGATTTGCTCGAGGAAATCGCCCTCATGAGTAGTGCGGATACCGACAGCACTGAATCAAAGGTGACACTCATGACGCTCCACGCCGCCAAAGGCCTGGAATTCCCTGTCGTATTTATGGTTGGCATGGAAGACGGTCTATTCCCAAGCTCGCGCGCACTCGAGGAGGGGCCTAAGCAGCTCGAAGAAGAACGGCGCCTTTGCTATGTTGGCATGACCCGTGCGCGCGAAGAGCTTCACCTCAGCTATGCGCAGAGTCGTATGCAATTCGGTCAGCGAGGCTACGCCTCACCGTCACGCTTTCTCGAAGATATGGGCTACGAGCTCATGCAGCGCCAGGCCTCAATTGCACCTCAGCCGCAAGACTACAACGAGTTCGACGAATTTGTCATGGACTTCGATATCGGCGACCGGGTGCGCTCGCGTCAATTTGGTGACGGCGAAATCGTAGATATTGATGGACTGGCAGCGACAATTGAGTTCGATAATGGCGTTCGCAAGAAGCTGAATGTCGAATACGCACGGCTCGAAAAACTCTAGCTATATTTGGTAGCGTAGCACTAATTTGCTATAATAATCAGCACGTACTCGATAAGAGTGACGATTTGGTTATGGATAAGATTATTGCGAGGTCTTCACACCGTTACCGTGTCCTTTTTATAGTGTTAACTACACTAGCTCTCCTTAGCGTTATTATCTTCTCAAGCTATCGCGCAAGCGCAGAATCTGCGACACCGGCGGCAAACGAACATATTATTACATTGCACGATAACGGCACGGACAGAGGATTTATTACAAAGAAATCAACCCTCCGCGAGGCGCTCGCCGAGCAAAACATCCGCGTTGATGCAAAAGATCTCATCGAGCCAGGTCTCGATAACAAGCTTGTTGCGGGATCATACCAGGTAAACATCTACCGTGCGCGCCCAATTGCGATTCATGATGGCAAGGTAGATACTAAGGTCATCACTGCCTACCGCACCCCGAGTCAGATCGCCAAAGAGGCAAATGTAACACTTCACGACGAAGACATTACCCAGCTCGCCCCATCCTCCGACCCGCTATCAGACGGTGCCGCAGAGGTCATGACGATCACCCGTGCAACTCAGTTTACCTTCAATTTCTATGGCAAAACCGAAACAGCCTACACACAGGCGAAAACGGTGGGCGACATGCTGAAAGAAAAGCACATCACCATGGGGCCTAAGGATGGTCTGAGTATTTCTACTTCCGCCCCAGTCACTAAGGGTATGAGCATCCGCATCTGGCGCGACGGTGTTCAGACAATCACGCAAGATGAAGATGTTAAGTTTGGCACCAAAACGATTAAAGATGCCGATCGACCAGTAAGCTATCACGAAATCCAGACCCCGGGTGAAAACGGTAAAAAGACGGTTACTTACGAAGTGAACCTCCAGAATGGTGTTGAGGTAGCGCGTAAAGAAATCAACAGCATTACGACCAAGCAGGCTACACAAGAGGTCGTGGTTGTTGGTACTAAGGTTGAATTACCTGCAGGTTCACATGAGGATTGGATGGCGGCTGCTGGCATTTCATCAGGTGATTACGGCTATGTAAACTATATTGTTAACCGCGAAGGTGGCTGGAATCCGTGCAAGGTGCAGGGCGGCGCGATTGACTGTACTTATGCAGTGAATGGAGGCCGAATGGGGTATGGAATCGTTCAGGCAACGCCAGGCTCAAAAATGGCGAGCGCTGGGGATGACTGGGCAACAAACCCAATCACGCAGCTAAAGTGGGCGACAGGGTATGCAGTGGGTCGTTATGGTAGCTGGAGTGGCGCATATAACCACTGGCTAGCGAGTCACAACTGGTAACTCTATGGCATTACAAAACAATAAATCCCTTGGCCAACACTGGCTCAAAGATCGTGATATCCTTGCAGGTATTGCCAACGATGCTGAATTGAATCAAGACGACTTCGTGCTCGAAATCGGTCCGGGGCTTGGCACTCTCACGAGCGAAATCTTCCGCCGTGCTAGTCGCGTACTCGCAGTCGAATTTGATGCCGAACTGGCGCGCAAGCTACCTGGCCAATTCCCAGGTAAGCAGCTCGAAGTGGTTAACGAAGATATTTTGCAATTTGACCTAAGCAAGCTGCCAGTAGGCTACAAAGTAGTAGCGAATGTGCCTTACTACATCACCAGCAAAATTATTGAAAAGCTAATGACCGCAGAAAATAAGCCGAGTACTGTGGTAATTTTAGTGCAAAAAGAGGTTGCCGAGCGTGTCGCGGCTGGCCCTGGCGAGATGAGCATTCTTGCAGTGAGCGCGCAGGTGTACGCCAAAGCTCGACTCGGTATCGAAGCGCCAAAAGAATATTTCACGCCACCACCAAAAGTTGACTCACAAGTAGTAGTTCTCGAAACACGCGACGAGCCACTAGTAAAGCCGGCTGACGAACGGCTTTTTTTCAGGGTTGTAAAGGCTGGCTTTAGCGCCAAGCGCAAAAAGCTCCGTAGCTCAATCTCTGCAGGTCTCGCACTCAACAAGCAAACAACAGACGAGCTGTTACAGGCTGCGAATGTGAACCCCGACGATCGCGCCGAAGATCTATCTATTGATGATTGGCTTCGGGTCATGAACCATTACAAAGGCATGATTGGATGATAACTGCTGATCAACCAGCAAATCTACCAGAAGAATTATTAGTCGCCGTGTCGTCACGCGAAGATGGCACGATGCTTGATAGAAGTCGCGACAATCGTCATGATGCAGAAATTGTCGCAAACCGCAAAGCCTTCTGCGAGGAGGCGGGTATAGCCTATGAAAACTGTGCATACCAAATTATCTCGTACGCCCCCGAAGCAACGTTCCGCATGATTACAGAGGTAGCAGAGCCGAATAGTGAAGGCATTGTGGCGGACGTACTATATACCGAGTGTCCGGGCGTTGGTCTTTTCTTGCCAATCGCCGATTGTGTCGGCACGATTATCTATGACCAAAAACGTAAAGCACTCGCTCTTGCTCACCTTGGCCGTCACGCGAGTCTCGCCGATACCATCACGAAAACAATCGAGTTCTTCGCCGCGAAAGGTAGCGACGCGAACGACCTATATATCTGGATGGCGCCAAGCGTCAAGCAACAAAGCTACCGCATGGAATATTTTGATAAAGCCACAGATCCACTCTGGAAAGATTACTGCATCACAAAAGATGGTGGATTCTACTTAGATATGCAAGGGTATAATCGATCACGCGCAATTGTGGCAGGTGTGCGTGCCGAAAATATCATCATTTCACCAGTCGACACCGCTACGGATCCACACTATTTCTCACACTCGCAGGGTGACCAGCAAGGTCGCTTCGCGGTAGTTGCTGAACTCCGCGCTATCTAACAATTTGGTAGTAGCTCAGGTTGTTGGTGTAGCTGCTCGGGATTGGGTTTGTCGAGCATGTGCCGTCTGTTTTTTGTACCTGCGTCGAAGCCTCAAGCTTGTAGACAATCATATACATCTGGCCAGCGGTAGAGCCACAGTAGCCCCCATTATAGTTAACGTAAACCGCATACACCTTGCCCCCTGCTGACGGCACGCCATTAGTGGTGTTAATTGGGTCAACGGGTACCTCATCGATTGCTTGTGATCCAAGCAGGAGGGTAGAAAGCTTACTCCAACTACTGTCACCCGAGCTATACCAACCATTGTTGATGGCAGATCCTGTGTTAGTAAGTGGAGTAGGGTAGCTATTATTGTCGCTATAATATAGTTCCATCGCTTTTATGATATTCGCTACGTCCGTCCTGCGACGATCGTCACGACCGCGCGCCTGAACGCCATTGTAAGAAATGACCGTAATGGAGGCTAAAATACCTATCGCAACGATAACAACAAGAAGCTCGACAATAGTAAAACCGCTTCTGCTTATCTTCATAGGGCTAGTATATCACTTATTTATTACCTCTGGTATACTAAGAGTAATGAGTAAAAAAGCCTATATTACAACTGCAATACCGTACGTGAATGGCGTGCCACATATTGGCCATGCGCTTGATTACACGCTTGCCGACATCTGGGCGCGCTATCAAAAGCAAAATGGCCATGAAGTCCGTTTCCAAACAGGAGTCGACGAGCACGGCAATAAAATTGCCGCAAAGGCTGCCGAAAACGGCCTTGATCCACAAAGCTATGTCGACAAAATGCATGTTAATTTCCAGGCGCTAATTACTTCACTTAATGTCGAAAGCACCGATTTTATTCGTACAACCGACCCACATCACAAGGGCGCCGTGCAGTATATTTGGCAGAAGCTTGCCGAGGCCGGACTTATCTATAAAGGCAGTTACGAAGGCTGGTACTGTACTGGCTGTGAAAACTTCGTTACCGACAAAGAAGCTGCCGAAAACAATGGCATCTGCCCAGACCACCAAAAGCCATACGAGCGTCTCAGTGAAGAGAACTACTACTTTAAGGCGAGTCATTTCTCAGAGCAAATCCGCGAAGCTATCGAAACAAACAGGCTGCGTATTGTCCCGGAATTCCGCAAGAACGAATTCCTCGAGCTCATTAAGGATGGTATCAAGGATGTATCGGTATCTCGCCCGCGCAAGAACCTTTCTTGGGGTGTTACGGTGCCTGGTGATGAAAGCCAAGTCATGTATGTCTGGCTCGATGCGCTTTCAAACTACATCACAGTGCTTGGTTACCCGGACCGCCCAGAAGAATGGCAAGAGTATTGGCCAGCTGACGTACAGGTGGTTGGCAAAGATATTCTTCGCTTCCACGCCGGTATCTGGCCAGCAATGCTGATGGGTCTTGGTGTCTCCCTGCCAAAGATTCTCCTAGTGCACGGTTTTGTAACAGTAGGCGGCGCCAAAATGAGCAAAAGCCTTGGCAACGGTGTTGGCCCGATGGAAGTAATCAACGCTTACGGTACCGACGCCTTCCGCTACTACTTTAGTCGCCACGTACCCACCCAAGAAGACGGCGACTTTACCTGGGAAAAGTTCGAAAACTCATACAATAACGAACTTGGCAACGACCTTGGCAACCTTGTACAACGTGTTGCATCAATGATCCAGCGCTATCAGGCGGGAGTTATTGGTGACGCACCAAAGGCAGAACACGACATGGGCCCATACCGCGAAGCAATGGCTGAATTCGAGTTCAATAAAGCTCTCGATATCACCTGGAACACCGTCCGTGCGCTTAATCAATATCTCGAAAATGTCAAACCATGGATGATCGCAAAGCAGCTCGGCAAAGACCCAGATGCAGAGTCACACCTTGCAGAAGTCCTGGCGCATTCAGCCAGCACCTTGCTGCAAATCGCCGACTTTGTCACACCGTTTATGCCATCAACGGCAGATAAGATTCGCCAAATCTTCGGTACCGGCGTCGTTCCAAGTACAATTGAGCCACTCTTCCCGAAGATATATCTTCACACTCAAGATCCACGAGCCCCAAAGGCAGAATAACTATGATTATCGACACACATTGCCACATTCACGACAGTGAATTCTACTTAGAAAATAGAGAAGAGGCCTACCTCGAGTCTCGCGAAGCAGGCGTTACTATGGTGTGTGTCGGTACAAATGTACAATCATCGCGTGAAGCGGTGGAATTTTGTCGCACCCATGAAGCATGTCATCCTGTTGTTGGGATTCACCCGCACGATACAAAAGACAACGATCCTGCTGAAATCCGCGCCATTGTTGAGGCAAATCGCGAGCAAATTGTCGGGATTGGTGAAATTGGCCTTGATTATTTCTACAGCCATAGCGACCGTGAAGTGCAGATGCGGTCACTTCGCGAGCAGTTGCAAATCGCGCAAGATTTCAATTTGCCGGTGAGTTTCCACGTTCGCGAGGCTTTCGACGATTTCTGGCCAATCTTCGACGAGTTCACTGGCATTACAGGGGTGCTGCATAGTTTTACCGATAATCAAGCGAATCTTGACGAATCAATCAAACGTGGTCTGCTAATTGGAGTAAACGGCATCAGCACGTTCACAAAAGAACCCCTACAAAAGCAGCTTTTTACAGATGTAGCACTCAAGAACATTCTTTTAGAAACCGATGCACCATTCTTGACTCCTGCGCCATTTCGTGGTAAAATGAACTTACCAGCGTATGTGACACTCGTCGCAGCGCATCAGGCGGAGCTAAAAGCAGTTTCACCGGATGACGTTATACGAGCGACCACCACAAACGCTCAGAAGTTTTTTGGGATACAGTAATGGCAGAACAGCAGAATATGAATGAGTATTACATTCCAGCTAGTCCAGCCTCGCAAGAGGCTGTTATTGTCCGTAATCCTGAAGCTCCTCTCTCTGAAGCCGAGCTTGCGTATCAGGCGGCAATGGAAAGCGCGCTAGACGCACACGAGGCAGACCCTACTGATGTTGATCGCCGCCGTATTGAAGGCTTGCTTGGCGAATCAACGATAGCTGCCACTGAGATCACCGTTGTATCGCCTGAAGTCAGCTTCAATCCACTCGACACGGGCCATCTTGTTGCCTGTGGTCAGCGTGTCATCCGCATGCGCGATATCGAAAGAGGCGAGGGCACGCCAATAGTAGGCGAAGCTGTAGTTCGGACGCAAGATCTTAACAAGGGTGACTTCAGGCTCGCCGCCTAAGGATTCAACATGAGTGTCCTTAAAAAAGTTGCGACTCTTCTCATCGGCGACAATAACACCAGCTCGGTGAATTGGCTCAAAATGCCAAAGAAGCGTGCACTTAAGAAACTTACCGAGCGTGAACTACTCACTCTCGAAAGTGAAGTCGGCGCCAAGCTGTTTGGCCCAATTCCACACGGCCATCGTCGTGAATTCTTCTGTCTCGACGAACGCACCTGGATCTGGCACGAAGAATGGCTCGATGAAAAACGTAAACTCACCACAAGTACCGTCCGATACGAAATCAATGAGCATGGTGTGCTAAAAGTGCAAGAGGGCGCTCGCTACACCTATATTGACGGCGAAGAACTTCAAAACTTTGGTATCGCGATTCGTATGTACTACGAGCAAGTTGCCCGCGAGGTTTACTCGCGTGACCCAGCAACTGGTGAGAGCCTGGTACAATAGTTACAGTGAACGATGATCTAATCTATCTTGACCACGCAGCGGGCACACCGCTGGATGCTCGGGTGCTTGAAGCGATGCAGCCGTACTTTAGTGAACTCTTTTTCAACCCCTCAAGCCCATATGCGCCAGCAATCCAGGTCCGCCGCGACTACGAGCAGGCAAAATCACGCATCGCTGTATGTATTGGCGGCAAGGCTGATGATCTAGTGATGACTGCAGGAGCGACCGAATCAATCAATATTATGTTTGGTAGCGTCGATGGTCACGTTGTCACTAGCTCGATCGAGCACCAAGCAGTGCTCGAGGCAGCAAAAATGCACGACCACACATTTGTTGAGCCAGATGAAAAGGGTCGAATTTCTGCAGACAGCGTCGCAAAGGCGATTCGCCCAGATACCGAGCTTGTGAGTATCCATCTTGCCAATAATGAGCTAGGCACTGTCCAGCCGCTCCGTGATATTGCCGAGGCTGTGCGTGTAGAGCGCCAGCGTCGCGCACTCGCAGGCGAAGCAACCCCAATCTATTTTCATAGCGATGCCTCACAGGGACTTGGCCAAATCGACGTGCATGTAGCACGCCTTGGCGTCGATGCCCTAACGCTAAACGCAGGTAAAATTTATGGCCCTAAACAAGTCGGCTGCCTATGGACAGATCGATTTGTGCGCCTACGCCCGCTAGTGCGGGGTGGCGGCCAAGAGCGCGGCGTACGCAGTGGTACTGAAAATATCGCAGGGACAATCGGCTTTGCGGCAGCGATCGAACTCGCCACGCAGCATGCGCACGGCGAAGCAAAGCGACTCGCTAAACTGCGCGATAGCCTAGAATCTGAACTTATCGCGGCATTCCCTGATGCTGTGCTCTCTGGCGCCCGCAAAAAGCGCTTGCCAGGTCACTTGCATATCTCATTCCCGGGGCTCGATGCCGAGCGGCTCATCTTTTTACTCGAAATGCAGGGCGTACTTGTTGCAACGGGTAGCGCGTGTGCCGCAAATAAGGGTACCCGAAGCCACGTTTTAACGGCCATTAAGCTTGCGCCGGAAATCGCCGACGGCAGCCTGCGTATTACCTTGGGTCGGCTTACTGACGAGTCGAATATTGCCAAGGCGGCTGCTATACTAAAAGCAGTAGTTACGGGTGAGGTAAAGCGGGTAGGCAAATGAAATTCGTAAAGATTATCGTAGTAGTTCTGGTGATATTCTTTGGAATCGTATGGGCGATTAGCTCATATCTTGGTGTCGATGATCTCAAGCACTGCGACGCTATGCCGTCATCAAAGAAGGGCTGCCAGGCGGCCGATGCAATCGTCGCAATTAGCGGTGGCGATACTTCCGCACGCACAAGAGAAGCGATTAAGCTGTATAAAAATGGCTGGGGCAATATATTGATTTTCTCTGGTGCTGCAGCCGATAAATCTGGTCCAAGCAATGCTAAGGTAATGGAAGAACAAGCAATTGCCGCGGGCGTTGATCCAAATAGCATTATCATCGACGAGGCCAGTGAAACAACGGCGCAAAATGCGACAGAAACGTCGAATATATTCAAAGAAAATAATATTACCTCAGCAATTTTAGTAACGAGTGCTTATCATGAACGTCGCGCGATGCTTGAATTCGACAGACGGGCAACAGGCGTCACACTGCGTGGTCATCCAGTTGCAGCTGATAACCAATGGGGTCCGATGTGGTGGTCTACGCCGACAGGCTGGGCGCTCGCAATTCCCGAAACAGTAAACTCATTGATTCTAGCGACCGGAGGAGTGAACCGACAATGACGCGCGTATATGTAGGAATGAGCGGTGGCGTAGACAGTAGCGTCACCGCGGCGTTACTTGTTGAACAAGGCTACGAAGTAACAGGCGTGTATATGAAAAACTGGAGCCAAGACTTGCCTGGTATGAAATGCCCATGGGCCGAGGACCTGGCTGATGCAAAACGCGTCGCTGTGCAACTCGGCATTGATTTCAAGGTCTTCGATTTCGAAAGCGAGTACCGCCACAAAGTCGTCGACTACATGATCGACGAATACAAACATGGACGCACGCCAAATCCTGATATTATGTGCAACCAAGAGATTAAATTCAAGCTCTTTCTCGAAACTGCTCTCGAAGACGGTGCCGATATGATTGCGACAGGCCACTATGCTCGCGTGAAGGCTGGCAAGCTTTACCGCGCCAAAGACGAAGGTAAAGATCAAACGTATTTTCTCTACCGCGTCACAAGCGAAGCCCTGCAAAAAACACTATTCCCACTTGGCGACTACATTAAGCAGGAAGTTCGTGAAATGGCCAAAGAGCGCAACCTTTGGACGGCACAAAAGAAAGAAAGTATGGGCGTTTGCTTTGTTGGCAATGTCGGCATGCGTGAATTTTTGAGTCAATACGTCACGACACGCCCAGGCGATATCATCGAGAAAGAAACAGGCAAAAAAGTCGGCCTGCATGATGGTGCAATCTTCTATACAATCGGCCAGCGTCACGGCCTCGATCTTGGTGGGGGTTTGCCATACTATGTTGTTGGTAAGGATATGGATAAAAATGAAGTCTATGTCTCGCGCAATCTGCAAGATACCGAGCTTGTGCGCGATGAAGTCTCGCTCGCAAATCTTCACTGGATTACCGATGCATCAAATGGTGACATCCAGGCGCGTATCCGTCACCGTGGCCAGCTCATTTCAGCGCAGTTGAGCGGGGGTGTACTCAAGCTCAACCAATCAGAGCGTGCCATCACGCCAGGTCAATCGGTCGTTCTGTATAGAGGCGAAGAATGTCTCGGCGGCGGAATTGTCACAGCGTAAAAAGTAGAGTAGATTCCTCAAGAAAAGTGCCGCGCGATTACTCACACGGCGCTCCCCCCGGGATCCAGCCTGCCATGGTGCAGACGGCCTCTTTCGACCAGAGGGAGGAATCCTAACAGCGGGTTCTCGTCCTACGGCTGCGAGCGCTCTATTTCGTAGAAACGCCCACACCCTGTGACCAGTGAATGAACCAGATCATAGGGTCGCCGAACACCTTACAGATGAAGACGAGGAAGACGAACGCCCCGACAACCGAGATGATCGTTTTGAGGTTGGGCATTGCGTTGCTCCTTCCGTGCGGATCGGACTATTACTATAACACGCAATCTACTGTTTCGTCAAAGCTCGCACCTCTGGTATAATTACTTTTATGAACACACAAGAAATTCGTAACGCCTATCTGAGGTTTTTCGAGGAGCGAGGGCATAAAGTTGTCTCTCGTGCGCCGCTCGTGCTCCTGAACGACCCAACAACTCTATTTACCGGCAGTGGTATGCAGCCGATGATCCCATACTTGCTCGGGCAAGCCCACCCCGATGGCCAGCGAATAGCCGATAGCCAGACTTGTCTACGCGCGCAGGATATCGATGACATTGGCGACAACCGCCACACGACATTCTTCGAAATGCTTGGCAACTGGAGTATGGGCGACTATTTCAAAGAGCAGCAAATCGAATGGATGTTCGAATTCTTATCAGAGGTAGTTGAGCTCGATATGAGCAAAATTTATGTTACGTGTTATGCAGGTAACGAACGCCTTGGCATTGCAAAAGATACAGAAGCGGCTGATGTGTGGGCCAAACTGTTTGCCGCCAAGGGGCTTTCAAACGGACAAGCAGAGATCGGCTCAGAAGAAGCTGGTTACGCGCGCGGCATCAAAGAAGGTGAGCGAATTTTCTACTACGATGGCAGTAAAAACTGGTGGAGTCGTAACGGTAACGAAGACAACACCCCAATCGGCGACCCTTGCGGTCCTGACAGTGAGATGTTCTACGAGTTCGATATCCCGCATAACCCAGAGTTTGGTGAATTTTGTCATCCGAACTGTGACTGCGGCCGCTTTATGGAGATCGGCAACAATGTCTTTATGGCCTACAAAAAGGTCGGCGACGGCCAGTTCGAAGAGCTCGAGAACAAAAACGTTGACCACGGCTCTGGCCTCGAGCGTATCGCGGCAGCGAAGCTCAACAACCCAGATGTTTTCAAGATTAGCTTGATGCTTCCAATAGTTGAAAAACTCGAGAAACTCAGCGGCAAAAACTACGACAGCCACACCGAAAGCATGCGTGTGATCGCCGATCACCTCCGCGCGGCAACCTTCCTCGCGGTTGATGGCTGTACGCCAAGCAACAAAGAGCAGGGCTATGTGATGCGCCGCTTGCTGCGTCGTGCGATTCGCTTTAGTTTTGACCTCGGTATCGAACAGAACTTTTTGCAAGAGATTGTCCCAGTTATCGCTGATCTCTACGTCAACGACTTCCCGGAAGTAAAGGAGCACCGCGATGAAGTAATCGCAGTACTCGTGAAAGAAGAAAAGGCATTCCGTCAGACGCTTCGTAAAGGGCTTAAGGAACTCGAAAAGCTCAAGGGTCAAACAATCGCTGGCGAACAGTTGTTCACACTGTACGACACCTATGGTTTCCCTGTAGAGCTTTCCACAGAAGAAGCGTTCAAGCAAAGTATTGCGGTTTCACCTACCTGGCGCGAAGAATTTGATGCCAAAATGGAAGAGCAGCGCAACCGAAGTCGCACCGCAACCAAGGGTGAGTTCAAAGGCGGTCTTGGCGGACAAGACTTAATCCATAAAAAGTACCACACTGCGACGCATCTTTTGCAGTCTGCGCTTCGTGAAATCTTTGGCTCAGAACTCCGCCAGCACGGCAGTAACATTACCGAAGAGCGCCTTCGTTTTGACTTCAATATCGACCGCAAAATGACTCCAGAAGAAATCGCTCGTGCCGAAGAGCTCGTGAATGGCTGGATAGCCGAAGATCTCCCGGTATCATTCAAGCTCTACCCAACCCAGGAAGCGCTCGATATGGGCGCAATCGGGCCATTTGGCGAACGCTACGGCGAAGAAGTGAAGGTATACCAAATGGGCGAGGGCGACCACATGGCATCGCTCGAAATCTGTGGTGGCCCGCATGTTGATCATACTGGTCAGCTCGCTGAAGATGGCAAGAAGTTCAAGATTACTAAAGAAGAAGCCTCCAGCGCCGGCATTCGCCGCATCAAGGCTGTACTTGTTTAGGTTATAAAATCTCAACTATAAAAATACCCTGCACGTCGGGGTATTTTTATGTGTGTAACGGATGGCGACTAAGGCAGTTTGCCAGATTATCGTTTTGCATTTTTAAGAAGTGCTATAATGAATAGTGATTATGGTTTTTGACAAAATTCTTAATAAATCAAAAGAATCACAGTTAGACTATCTTGTTGGTCTTGATATTGGTACTGAGTACGTCAAGGCGCTTATTGCTCAGGTCTCTGGTGATCAGCTTGAAATTATTGGTGTGGGTAAATCTCATCAAGAGCTTGGTGATATGCATGCCGGCGCCATTGCAGATATCGCCGGTGTAGTTCGTAACTGTGAGGAGGCGCTCGCGCACGCAGAGGAAGCAGCCGGCTTGCAGGCGAAGCGCTGTGTCATCGGTATTGCCGGTGAATTGGTAAAAGGTGTTACGAATACCATTCGTTACCGTCGCCCACAGCCAGATCGCCCACTCGACGAAAACGAGATGGAATTCATCATCGAAAAGGTTCAAGACCGCGCCGCGACTAAGGCGCAAAAACAGATTGCCCTCGAAACAGGCAACGATGATGTTGAGGTAAAGCTCGTTAACTCCGCACTGGTAAGCATTCACATTGATGGCTACAAAGTTAGCAATCCAATTGGATTCCAGGGTAAAGACGTAGCAGTACAGATCTACACCGCCTTTGCCCCAATGGTGCATATTGGTGCGCTCGAAAAGGTGGCAGACGAGCTTGATCTCGAGCTTGTTGCTGTCGCTGCTGAGCCATTCGCGGTGAGCCGTAGCGTACTCGGCACAGATGTCGATAGCGCCTTTACGGCAATCTTGGCTGACGTCGGTGGTGGTACAACCGATATTGCTGTTGTCAATGACGGTGGCGTTGAAGGTACGAAGATGTTCGGTATCGGTGGGCGCAGCTTTACTAACACCATCGCAACAGAACTCGAAATCCCATACGAACAAGCCGAAAAGCTCAAAGTAAATATCGGCGACGACAAAGTAAAGGCTTCGGTTAAAAAAGATGTTGCAAAAGCCGTTGATAAAACGCTCGATGTTTGGCTCGCTGGCGTTGAGCTTGCACTCAGTGAATTTGACTCTGTCGATCACCTCCCACCACGCATACTCCTTTGCGGTGGTGGTGCCAGCCTCGAGCAGCTCATGACCGCACTCGAGCAGCGTGAATGGTATAAAGAGCTTCCATTTACTAAGAAACCATCTGTACATCACATCAAGCCAACTGATGTTGTCGGTATGTCTGATGTAACAGGCGAGGCAAATGATCACACCTTTATTACGGCGATGGGGCTGCTCCGCGTCGGATATGATACAATAATTGGGATAAGCGAAACAGGTTCATTGCGCGATAAGCTCAATCGAATGCTTCGTATATAACTTAACTGGGGTAGCATGCAAAAAGACGTTATCTATATCGATACCGAAGACGACATCACCGCCATTATCGGCAAGGTGCGCGCCAGCGATCACAAAATTGTCGCCCTCGTACCACCAAAGCGAATCGGTGCTATTCAGAGTGCGGTTAATCTGAAACTCGTTCAACGAGCGGCCGATCAAGCGGATAAGCGTCTCGTGCTCATTTCGAGCAACCCGGCGCTCACGGCACTTGCGGGTAGCGCGAACATTCCTGTGGCAAAGAATCTCCAGAGCAAGCCAGAAGTTGCTGAAATCCCAGCGATCGATATTGATGACGGTGAAGACGTTATTGATGGTAGCGATATGGCAGCGACGCCAAAAGGCCCGGTAAAGCCAAATCTTGATGACGCGATTGCATCGGCAGATGACAATCTAGGGGTAGCTGCCGCCGGTGCGGCCCCAGCTCGGCCAGTCCGCGCAACGCCAAGTGGCCCACGAGCTGCTGCTGGTCGGGGTATCAAGATCCCAAACTTCGATAAATTCCGCAAAAAATTGTTCTTGATCGGCGCGGCGGTCGTACTATTGATAGGCTTCTTAGTCTGGGCAATCGCATTTGCGCCATCAGCTAAGATTACAATTACCGCGCGTACATCCGATAGCTCACTAAATACACTCGTCAAAATGGGTGATAGCCTTACGACAAGCTTGCGTGACGGCACAGTGAAATCTATGACCAAGACAGTAAAGAAGGACGTCTCAGTGCCTTTTACAGCTACAGGATCTAAGAATGTAGGTGAAAAAGCAACGGGGACAATTAAATTCTCAACAACCTCACAAAATGGGGCCACAATCCCTGGAGGCACTACATTTGCGGTAGACGGCCTTAGCTTCAAGCTTGATAGTACAGTAACGGTGCCTGGCGCTACCTTATCGTTTAGCTGTGGCGGTATTTGTCCGGGAACCGCCTCTGGTTCACTGACCGCACCCGAGGGTGGCGCTAAATATAACGGTGCTCAAGGCGCCGCGACGGGGGCACCTTCTGGAGTGAGCGCATCAGTCCCGTCGGCTACAAGTGGTGGTACTGACAAGACTGCAACGGTTGTTCAGCAAAGTGACGTCGACACGGTCTCAAACAATATCCTTAGCAGCTCAGATAATGATACAGCAAAGAAATCTCTCCAAGATGCATTTGGTAGCGACTATGTCGTGCTCGACGGCAGCTTCAAGAGTGACACAAGCGCCGTGAAGCCAAGCCCAGCAGTGGGTGCCGAGGCAGATGGCGGTAAAGGCGCGCTCGCCGGCAGTGTAACCTTCTCTATGGTGGCGGTACCAAAGAAAGAGCTTGGTACGTTCCTCGACGCATACTTCGCTCAGCAAATTGATGGCCAGAATAACCAAAAAGTTTACGATAATGGTATCAAGAGCGTCTCGTTCACCAATATAAACGCGGTAGACAGTGGTTTCACGGCAAACATCACCACCAACGGTAAGATCGGTCCAAAAATCGACGACAAGGCACTCAAAGAATACGCAAAAGGCAAACGTCTTGGCGAGATCCAAAGCTACGTACAGAACATTAATGGCGTCGAAAATGTTGATATCAAGTTCTCTCCATTCTGGGTAAACTCTGCACCGAACGATGTGAATAAGATTCACGTAGAATTCAAGGTGAATGGCTAAGCAGAATTTCCTTGCACTCGATGTTGGCGAGCGGCGCATAGGGGTTGCTGTTGCCGACAGCTCGATCAAGATTGCAATTGCATACGATACGATCGTTGTTGATGGCAACGAAATCAAGCGCATTGCTGAGATTATCACATACGAAAATATCGATGTAGTTGTAGTCGGCTACCCGCGCAATCAATCGGGTGAACCAACCAAACAGACTGAGTACGTAGAAGCCTTTGCTAATCTACTTGTTGATATTGCCCCAAAAATCGTTTTCCAAGATGAATCACTCACGAGTGTTAAGGCTGAGGAAACGTTGAAACGCCAGGGAAAGCCCTTCGAAAAAGGTGATATCGATGCGCTTGCAGCAAGTTTTATTCTAGAAGATTATCTGGAGCAGCATTGATGGACGGCTTTAAGCGTCCATCGCAGACACCTCGTCCCCAGCGCCCCGTAGCGCCACAATCTTCGCCGAACCCACAGCCTTTGCAGGCCCCAACTCCCCTGGTGCAACAGCCTCGTCCTGTCGTGACTCAGCAAGCTGAACCCGTTGCGACAACTCCCCCTACAGCACAATCTGCTCCGCAGCCTACAGATAACAAGCCGCTTTCACTGGCAAAAAAGCGCCGCTGGATATGGTGGGCAGTGGGCGTTATTGTATTTTTACTCATGGTAGCTACTGCGGGGTACTTTTGGTATGTCAACGCTCTTACCCCAGTCAATGCTAATGATAAAACAGTCCAACAAGTGCAAATTAACGAAGGAGCCTCATTCAGTTTTGTAAGTGGCCGCCTCGAAGAGCGTAAACTAATTCGTAGCTCACTCGCACTGCAAATCTATGCCTATATTCATCATGAAGTAAGCAATCTCAAGCAAGGCTCCTGCAACTTGATGCCAAGCGAATCGTCAGCAGAAATCCTCAAAAAGCTTACCAGTGGTTGTCATGACTTCAAATCAGTAACATTCTATCCAGGCGCGACAATCGAAAAGTCAAAAAACCTCAAAGAAGGCGAAAAGGATTTCTCGGTTCGTGGGAGCCTCGAGGCGGCAGGGTTTAGCGACGCTGATATTACAGCAGCTCTTAGCGCTACTTATAGTGGTCCACTCTTTGCCGGTAAGCCAGCAGGCACTTCTCTAGAGGGTTATATATACGGTGATACATACTTCATTAACGCCGACTCAGGCCCGGAAGAAGCACTCAAAGATTCATTCAGCGAGATGGAAAAGGCAGTCGAAAAAGATAATTTGGTGGCTGAGTATAAGGCACATGGACTGAGCCTATATCAAGGTATCACGCTGGCATCAATCATCCAACGCGAGCTAAGCTGCGACAACCTCGATACTGCCAAACAGGCTGCGTGCTATGAAAACCAGCAAAAAGTAGCACAGGTATTTTACAGTCGCCTCGCCCAGAATATGGAACTAGGGTCGGATGTTACATTCATTTACGCAGCCGGGCTGACGGGTGCCGTTCCAACGCCAAGTCTTGATTCACCATACAACACGCGCCTTTCTAAGGGGCTTCCGCCAGGGCCGATTGCCTCACCAAGTGAGTACTCACTACGGGCTGCGGCAAACCCTGCATCAACAGACTACCTTTACTTTATTGCCGGTGATGAAGGTGGCGGAGCGATGTATTTCGGTAAAACAGAAGCCGAACACGAACAGAACATCAAAGATCACTGTCAAGTGCTTTGCGGCGCTGTTTAAGAATTCACTAACAGGGGTGAGGGTTCCATTTTTCTTGACAAATAGGGGCTATTTGGTACACTAGTATAAGCACATTGCCGCTAGGGTTGACTTAGGTTAACGATAAGTGGGAACATCAAAACGTCGCAATGGTGCCTACCTTTAAATGTCGTTACGGACGCCGAATAGCTACATATTTAATAATATTTAATAATATCGGTCGACACGAGCGCTCCTGTCTCGTCTTTGCGAGAGAAAGACAGAGTGAGGTAGAAAAGGATCTAGTAATAGATCTCTAAGGAGAAAGATTATTCGTAATCAATCTGTTGACATGACAGCCCGTCAGTCATCTTTGCGCGAATCTTCTAACGTCCAGCAGACTGCGAAGTCACGCCGGGCGCGAGGCTCTATTTCAGGCACCACTATTGCCACATACCTTGGCGTTTTCTTATTGATTGTCTCGATGATTGTCTTGGCGTATCATCCACCAGTGAATCAGAAGGTTCTTGCGGATGCATCAAATGGCGCACAAACGACACAGCAACAAGTGCAGGCGACCGAGAATGTATCGGTTGACCAACTTGTAGCGACTGATCTTGCATCATCACTTGCCGAAAGCACTGATATGCCAATTAGCAACAACGTCGCCAACCTTTCGCAGACCTTGTCTGTAGAGAGTGTTCTGGCGCAAACCGACTCGAATGTCATTAGCAAACCGCAGATCATCCAGCCAACAGCCGATGGTCGTACTCTACAGTACTACGTTGCCGTTGCAGGCGACACCGTTCCGTCTGTTGCATCTAAGTATGGTATTTCAGCCCAGACGATCGAATGGGTAAATAATCTTACATCAGAAGCGCTTACTCCTGGCCAAAAGCTAACGATTCTTCCTACCGATGGCGTCCTCTACACGGTTAAATCAGGTGACACGCTCGATAGTATCGTTTCTAAGTACGGTACTGATCGTGCGAGCATCGTTGCTTTTAACGATCTTGAACTAACAGGCAACCCGGCAGTGGGCACACAGCTCATTCTCCCAGGTGCAGTATTACCAAATAACGAACGCCCAGGCTATGTTGCTCCATCAACCTCATACGGCGGCGGCAGTAGCTACAGTGGTGGCTATGGCAATGCGTATCTCGCTAAAGCCTCTGTAGGCAACCGTTACGCATGGGGTAACTGTACGTGGTATGCGTATGAGCGACGCTTGCAGCTTGGTATGCCGGTCGGTAGTTTCTGGGGTAATGCAAGCTCATGGGCGTCATATGCACGTCAGGCGGGCTATCTTGTCGACGGCAACCCTACTCCAGGCGCAGTAATGCAGAATGGCGGTGGATATGGCCATGTCGCTATTGTTGAATCAGTAAACCCTGGTGTTTCTGTAACAATCAGCGAGATGAACGGCTACCGATTCGGTGGTGGATTTGCCCGCGTCGGTCACGGTGATATCCCGTGGAGCGAAGCGGTTAGCGGCTACTACAACTACATCCATTAAGCCGATTCTTAACGAATATAAAACACCCCTATCAATTAAGGGGTGTTTTTGTTATAATTAGGTCATATGTTTGTAGATACTGCAACCGTAACCGTACAAGCTGGCAAAGGCGGCGATGGAGCCGTTAGTTTTCGTCATGAAATTTATGTCGATAAAGGTGGCCCAGATGGTGGCGATGGTGGCAAAGGCGGCGACGTTATTTTCCTCGCAACCGAGCAGTTGAATACACTACTCAGTTTCCGTTACCAGCCACGACTAATCGCAAGCAACGGCGTAAATGGTAGTGGCACCAAAAAAGCTGGTCGAATGGGCCAGCCTCTCATCGTAAAAGTACCTGTTGGTACAATTGTTCGCCGTAATGGCAAAGTAATCGCAGACCTCGTAAAACCAGGCCAAGAAGCTGTCGTCGCTAAAGGCGGCGATGGCGGCTTCGGCAACGCGCACTTTAAATCAAGCGTTCGCCAAGCGCCCCGCATTGCAGAGCTCGGCGAGATGGGTGATACTTTTGAGGCCGAGTTGGAGCTCAAACTGCTTGCTGATGTTGGGCTTGTTGGATTCCCGAACGCTGGCAAATCGACATTCCTATCTGTCGTAACAAACGCGCGTCCAGAAATCGCCGATTATGCATTTACGACCCTTACCCCGAATCTTGGCGTTGCCGATATCGACGACGGGCATCTGTTGATTGCTGACATCCCAGGTCTTATTGAGGGCGCAAGTGAGGGTAAAGGGCTTGGCGATAAATTCCTGCGCCACGTTGAGCGCACCGCCGTTCTACTGCATCTTATTGATGCCTACAGTGATGATGTCGCTGGCAGCTACATGGCAATTCGCCGCGAACTTGAAACGTATAGCCCAGAACTTACGAACCGACCAGAAATTGTTGCGCTTACTAAATGTGATGGTCTTGACGATGATATTATCGAAATGCAAAAAGAATCACTTCGCGCCGTACTTTCTAAAGAGAGCGAAATTTATGCCATCTCATCATCTGCTCATCAAGGTTTGACCGATCTACTACGTGGACTTCGTCGTCAAGTCGTTGCCGCTCGTGCGATTACTACTGACGAAGAAGAGCTCGAGGAGACACCAGTCATTACGCTCAGCGCCGAGTCGCTATCAGACCATTGGGAAGTTACTTTCGATGAAACAGATGCTATGTACCATGTGCACGGTGAAAAGATTGAGAAGTTTGCCCGTCGCACAAATTACGAGCTCTACGAGAACGTTAACCGCTTGCGAGACATTATGCGCCGCCTCGGCATTAGCCACGAACTTACACGCATGGGCGCAAGTGGTATGAGTATGATTCAGATTGGTGACTCAACGCCATTCACGCTAACCGAGCAGTAGACCGCTCAATATTGTTGACAGTATTGCAGCTATATGCTAACATATATTCACTGTGTGAAGATAATGCTTTGCATGGCACATCGATAAGCTGGATAGATCTGTTGCGGCTTTTTGCCTAGCTTTACGAGCAAGGTGGGCGATAAGCCTCAACAGAGCCATTGAGAACGTCCGAGCGCTCTTGTTGCGTGGCACTAGATAAGGGGCCCACGCGCGGCCCGCCCTACAGTAACGCCCCGACCGAAGGGACTGCGTTGCGTTACACTAGCGGCTTTACCTAAGTAACCATACCTAGGCTTCTGCGGCTTAGCCTCCGTTCTCACCCTTCGAAGGATCTACATGTTCTTCAAGCGAAGACCGAAGGGGCCTCGGCCCCCGCTCCGCAAGACCTACAGGCTCCCGTCGCGATGACTCGTCCCCCGAAGTCGTGCGACGGGGCTCTCCGACGGTCCACGAGGCAGCGTGGCCCGTCCGGGGTGTAGCGTGCGTGGGTACGTCACACATTAGGCCATGCCGTAGAACGGTATGGGTGGATGTGACGAACAAGGCGATCCCTTGTTTCCAACCGCACTGCTAGCCCTCTGAAGGAGAGGGCGCCCGGGATGGCCTTACCGGCCCACATCCCGGGCGCCATTCCTCGGCCCTATCCAGCTTATCAAGCTCAACTCACTCGTACGATTACGCCCGAAAGTGGCGTTTTTTTGTTATGCTGGTAACAGGTATGGCACAAACATTTTTCTTTTACGACCTTGAAACTAGCGGCTTATCTGCACGTGACGACCGGATTATGCAGTTTGCGGGCCGCCGGACTGATATGGACTTTAATCCGATAGGTGAGCCTTACAACCTTTTAGTTGCACTAAACGATGATACGATTCCGAGCCCGGAAGCACTCTTAGTAACAGGCATTTCACCGCAAAAAACAGTCGACGAAGGCTATACGGAAGCTCAGTTCGTGAAAATTCTGAACGAAGAAATTTTCACTCCAGATACCATTGCCGTTGGATTTAATAATGTTCGCTTTGACGATGAGTTCGTTCGTCACTTATTCTGGCGCAATTTCTACGACCCATACGAATGGTCATATAAAGATGGTCGCTCTCGCTGGGATTTGCTCGATGTCGTACGTATGACGCGCGCGCTCAGGCCTGAAGGCATTGAGTGGCCCGTTGATGACGAAGGCAAGCCAACAAACCGTTTAGAGCTTATTACAAAAGCAAATGGTATTGCCCATGAGAACGCGCATGATGCACTTAGCGACGTCGACGCATTAATCGATGTAACAAAACTAATCAATAGTGCACAACCGCAGCTACTGCAGTACCTACTGAAAATTCGCGGCAAGAAAGAAGTCCAGCAGCTCGTGAATCTGGATGATAAAAAACCGTTTGTCTATGCAAGCGGTCGTTACGACAGCGCCTGGAACAAAATCACGGTAGCGTTTCCGATCGCACCGGCACCAAATGGCAATGCACTTGTATTCGATTTGCGCCACAATCCTGAAACCTTTATTGCGATGAGCGAAAGCAACCTTGCAAAGATTATATTTGCAACCTGGGAAGAGCGCAAAAAAGAAGACTTTGTAGCATTGCCAGTAAAGACGTTGCAATACAATCGTTGTCCGGCCGTAGCGCCACTTGGGGTACTCGAGCAAGGTGACGGTTGGCAGAAAGTCGGGCTCGATAACGAGACGGTCGCCAAGCATATGAAGTTGTTGCTGGCACATCCTGAATTTGCCGAAAAGCTGCGTAGCATTTTTGAGCGCAAGCGTGAATTTGCGCCGAGCACCGACCCAGAAGCGCAGCTATACGATGGATTCCTGAATGACCGTGATCGCCTGAGGGTCGAAACGGTGCGCAACGCAACCGAGCGCGAACTTGCAGATTTTCACCCAGAATTTGTCGATGAACGACTCGCCCCATTACTCTTGCATTACAAAGCTCGCAATTACCCAAAGACGCTTAGTGATAGCGAAATGGCCACATGGGAAGGGTGGCGAAGCGAGCGTTTGCATAAACAGCTACCAAAAGTGCTGAAGTCCTTGCAGCGGCTCAGCAGTGACGCGGACGAGAACCATCAGTACATTCTGCAAGAAGTGCAGCTCTGGGTTGAGTCGGTATTGCCAGCTGAAGACAACTAGATACTTGTAAAACGACGACGTGGTAGCTGACGTTTATGCTGTTTTGCGTTGCGGTTAGCACGGACTTTGCCAAGTGTACCTTCGAGGTAAAGGGTGATAATGGCGGTAATTGCAAGGCAGTAAACAATCATCATAGTCCATGATGGTAGGACAAGAGAGGTACCAGGAATAACCCCAGCAATGAGCAGGTTAATCAGCGACGACGTGAACTTGCCTTGGGTAAGCGCAAGCACAGCCACCAGGCTAACTAGTGGGGGAATAAAATCTTTTTTCATAGATACCAACCTCTGTTTGATACCATCATAAACTATATATGACAGATAGGCAACATTGTTTTTAAGCGTATACAGTATGAATTGTAAAAAATAAGCGTAAGCATATGGAAAAATTTACAATTTTAGTGTATAATTAGTTCGATGTCGGAAATGATTCGAGTAAAAGGCGCGCGCGAGCACAACCTCAAGGATATTGATATTGAGATCCCGCGCGACAAGCTAGTTGTGGTAACGGGACTCTCTGGTAGCGGAAAGTCTTCGCTTGTGTTTGACACCATTTATGCGGAAGGCCAGCGACGCTATGTCGAGAGCCTGTCGAGCTATGCAAGGCAGTTCCTTGGCATTATGGACAAGCCGGATGTCGATAGTATCGATGGCTTGAGTCCAGCAATCTCGATTGATCAAAAGTCAACCAGCCGTAACCCGCGTAGCACCGTTGCAACAGTGACAGAAATCTACGATTACATGCGACTGCTCTACGCGCGCATAGGCGTGCCACACTGTCCAGTTTGCGGCAAGCCAGTCCACCGCCGTACCGCACAGGCTATTATCGATGAAATCATGCGCTTGCCAGAGGGCACAAAGGTTATGGTTCTCGCCCCAGTCGTTAACCAAAAGAAGGGCGAGTTTGCACATATCCCAGAGCAATATATGCGCACGGGGTTTGCTCGCGCTCGTGTTGATGGCGTAATCTATGCACTCGATGAATTTCCAGAACTCCAAAAAAGCTACAAACACGATATCGAAATCGTGGTCGACCGCCTCATCGTTCGCCCTGATGCAATCACTCGCGTAACACAGTCAGTTGAGCAGTCTCTTGAAATCGCCGGCGGAGTTGTACAGTTGCTTGATGCGGATAGTGACGAGATCCATACCTACAGTCAACGCTATGCGTGTGTTGATCACCCTGGCGAAGACATCCCAGAACTCGAACCACGGCTCTTTAGCTTTAACGCGCCGCAAGGTGCCTGTCCAGTGTGTACTGGCCTTGGCAGTCGTCTTGAAATTGATCCTGATCTCGTATTTAACCCAAATCTTACGATTGCAGAAGGTGCAATTCGCCCGTACAATCGCGTGACGAGCGATGCATGGTACATGAAGCGCTTGAGCGCCGTTGCTGACGCGCACGGCTTTAGTTTGCATGTTCCTGTAAAAGACTTAAAGCCCGAAGATTTACAGAAGGTGCTTTACGGCACGGGCAACGAAAAGTACCGCATCGAGCTACAGGGCGGCGGCCGCTACTATGACTCAACCTATGAAGGGGTGATTCCTAACCTTGAGCGACGCCATACCGAAACCGATAGCGAATTCATGCGTAAAGACATCGAGCGCTTTATGCGCGAGCGTGAATGTACGGCATGTCACGGTGCTCGTCTTAAGCCAGTGGTGCTTGCGGTGACTGTGCATGGCTTATCAATTATGGATATCTGTAATCTTGGTGTCGATGACGCAATCGAGCTTTTCAATGGTTTGAAGTTCGATGAAAGCGAAATGACCATTGCAAAACTTGTCCTGAAAGAAATCATGGCGCGTCTTGGCTTTATGAGTAATGTCGGCTTAAGTTACCTTGAGCTCTCGCGTGCTGCAAACACCTTGAGTGGTGGCGAGGCACAGCGTATTCGCCTTGCTACTCAGATTGGTTCTGGCCTCCAGGGTGTGTTATATGTACTCGACGAGCCATCAATCGGGCTTCACCAACGTGATAATGACAAGTTGATTGAAACGCTCAAGCACCTTCGTGATCTTGGTAATTCAGTTCTTGTGGTCGAGCACGACGAAGATACAATCGCCCAAGCCGACTTCTTGGTTGATGTTGGCCCTGGTGCTGGTGTGCATGGCGGTACAATCGTCGCTGCTGGTAGCCCCGCTGAAGTGGCAAAGAATCCTGGTAGCATTACCGGTCGTTACCTAGCAGGTACCGAAAAAATTGATGTACCGAAAAAGCGCCGTGTAATCGATCGCGACCGCAAGCTGCTTGTTCGTGGTGCGAAAGAAAACAATCTCAAAAATATTGATGCTGCATTCCCGCTCGGCGTTATGACGCTCGTAACGGGTGTGAGTGGTAGCGGTAAATCAACCCTCGTGAACGACATTTTAGCGAAAGAACTTGCCGCTCGTTTACACCGCGCACAGGAAGTGCCGGGCACACACGATAACATTGAAGGTATCAACCAGCTCGATAAGGCAATTATTATCGATCAGTCTGCAATTGGCCGCACGCCACGTTCTAACCCGGCAACCTACACAGGGGTATTTACGCCAATCCGCGAACTATTTGCAGGCACGCCAGAAGCAAACATTCGTGGCTACAAAGCCGGGCGCTTTAGCTTCAACGTCAAGGGTGGTCGCTGTGAAAATTGTCAGGGTGATGGTGTTATTAAAATCGAAATGCACTTCTTGCCCGATGTATATATCCAGTGCCCTGAATGTCATGGCAAGCGCTACAACCGCGAAGCACTCGAGATTAAGTACAAGGGCAAAACGATCAGTGATGTGCTTGAAATGACGGTCGCGGAAGCTGTCGAGTTCTTTGAAAACGTCCCAGCGATTCATCGCAAGCTCGCGACTATCAAAGAGGTAGGACTTGGTTACATCAAGCTTGGCCAACCGGCAACAACCTTTAGTGGTGGTGAAGCGCAGCGTATCAAGCTCGCGAGCGAGCTTAGCCGACGAAGCACGGGCAAGACACTCTACATCCTTGATGAGCCAACGACCGGTTTACACACTGCCGACGTAAAGAAGTTGCTTGAAATATTGCAGCGCCTCGTTGAAGGCGGCAACAGTATGGTAATTATCGAGCACAACCTTGAAGTTATTAAGTGTGCCGACTGGATTATCGATCTCGGCCCTGAAGGCGGCCAAGGCGGCGGTATGATTATTGCCGAAGGCACCCCTGAGGATATCGCAAAAGCCAAGGGCAGTTTCACGGGTAAATATCTCAAGCAAGTTCTCGCGAAATAGCTAGGGCTAAAAGGATTACTCGCCGTTATTTGCGGCGAGTAATTCTTTTTTTGATGTGATGCTTGATTTTTGCTCTGTTCTCTGGCTCTTTTAGCACATGCGCAATACCCGGAAGTAATGACAAAAAGATGATGAGTAGCGCGGCAACTTCAATGTTGATGCCAAGTTTTTGAATAACTGTGCCGGCAAAATATCCAAGGAAGGTGAACCCGCAGGTCCAGATAAATGCGCCAACAAGGTTAAAGGTGACAAATGTTCTATATGGCATATGACTGACACCAGCCACTACAGGCGAGAAAGCGCGTACAATCGGCACAAACATAGCCATCACGACGGCCTTCGATCCATTGTCTTCATAAAACTTCTCAGCCTGCTGAAGATATTCCTGACGGAAGAAGCGACTATCAGGGCGTTGGAAGAGTCGTCGGCCTATCTTGCGGCCGATGTAATAGCCGGTGGTGTTGCCAATAACGGCTGCGGCAAATAGTAATGCAGCAAAGGCAAAAATATTGATATGAAAGATACCCTGATTAACGAGGGTTCCGGCAATAAAGAGTAGGCTGTCGCCCGGCAAAAAGAAGCCAGCCATAAGTCCTGATTCGGCAAAAATGACAAGAATGACGGCAAGCGGGCCAAGGTTAGTAATTGCGTGTAGTAAGTTTTCCATTACCTTGATTGTAGCATATCCCCGTTTGCGTGAGCTTTTTGATGCGTGGTATACTAATAAGTGCAAATATCACACCTCCGCACAGGTATCTAACGAAAGGAAGAGAGACATGGGAGAGAAGATAAGCCTTAGTATTAGTGAACGTACTGTTCACGGTAAGAAAGTTCGAAATCTACGCGCCGACGGTATTACGCCAGGTGTTGTGTATGGGCACGGTATGGAGCCTATGCCAATCCAGGCAGATGCTGGTGAAGTCCGGCGAGTTGTATTACAGGCGGGTAAACACACGCCAGTGCATCTCACGGGTGCAAAGCGTCGTATTGCACTGATTAAAGATATTGAGTTTGATGCAACGAAGCATGGCGTAGTGCGTCACGTTTCATTCCATGCGGTGAAGGCTGACGAGCCAGTCCACACGGAAGTACCGATTCACCTGCTTGGTGTTGGTGAAAGCGAAGCTGAAAAGGCAGGATTTGTCGTCTTGCAGGCGGTAGATAAAGCTGAGATTCGCGCACTTCCAGCCGACCTACCAGAAGCACTCGAAGTTGATATTACGAAACTAGCGGGCGTGGGTGATCGCGTCACGCTTGGCGACATTAAATTGCCTCATGGCGTAGAGCTCGTCGAGCACGATACGGGTCGCCATGACGATGACGAAGAGGAAGAAAAGCCGTCAATTACCGACCTGGTTGTAGCGAACGTCTACGAGCCAGCGGCACTCGAGGCTGCTAACGAGGCGGCTGCTGGTGAAAGCACTGATGAAGAACAGGTCACCGTAGAAGGTGAAGAAACGGAAGAATCAGCTGAAACAAAAGAGTCGTAAGCTACGCATATAGTAAAAATACTGCACCTCGTAGCGTGAGGTGTAGTATTTTTTAATATTCACTATCGTCGTAGGTATACTCCTGCGCATGGTAGCTAACGCCTTGGTCGTATAGCTTCACAAAATCACGGGCGCTTTCAAAGATTTTATCCTGAGCTACAAGCTCTTCTTGTGTCATCCAGAAGTTCTTGCCTCCTTCGAATTCCTCCATCATTTCACCACTTGCATTATCACAGTGCATAATGACGAAAATTTTATCTTCAAGCAAGTCGCCATCCGATTTTCGGTAATCGCGTTTATGGAAAATATGGCTGAATGTGAAATCGCCAACAAGTCCTGTTTCTTCTTCTAGCTCGCGCGCGGCTGCCTCCTCAAAACTCTCGCCCCATCGGACCTTGCCGCCAAGTCGCCCGTAAAATCCGTAATACGGCTGTTTCAGTCGCTGCTGTACGATAAACTCGCGCCGGCCCCTGTTATGGCGTTCAACGATGAGCGCAACAGACACTTTGGGTTGCTTCTCGATCTCGTTTTCATCAGTATCCATGCGGTTGGCGTACTCTTTACCCCGCGGCGTCAAGGTATAGCCACTATCTGTCTTTTCAACAAGTCCCGCAGCAATCAATTTCTTGATATGAAATGTAAAGTGATCACTGCTGAGGCTGGTTGTTTTTTGGAGTTCTGCAAAAGTAGCATGTGGCACAAACAAAAGGGCGCGCAGTATACTGGTTTGAACGGTGTGAACGTCTGGTTCGTAAGTCATAGGGCTATGGTAGCACTGGCCGGCTAGGCAATCTAGTAAAGTCGACTTTACTCGTCAGCCTCGATAAATCCGCCAGACTGGTGCTTCCAAAGTGAAGCGTAAATACCCTTCTTTTTCAGCAGTTCCTGGTGGCTGCCATCTTCAACAATTTTCCCGTGCTCAAGCACGATAATGCGATCGAGCTGCGCAATCGTGCTCAGGCGATGAGCAATAACAATGCTAGTGCGTTTCTGCATCAGCTCATCGAGCGATTCCTGAATCAGTTTTTCACTCTCGCTATCGAGCGCTGACGTTGCTTCATCGAGCACCAAGATAGGTGCATCTTTGAGCAGTGCGCGGGCTATCGCTACGCGTTGGCGCTGGCCACCGCTCAGTTTGATACCACGTTCGCCAACCATTGTTTCAAGGCCTTCCGGCAGCTTCTTAATGAATTCCCATGCATGTGCTTGCTTAGCGGCACGAATAATTTGTTCGCGTGTTGCATCGGGCTTGCCGTAGGCGATGTTATCAGCAAGTGTACGGTGGAAGAGCAACGGCTCCTGTGCAACGTACGCAATCGACTGGTGCAGACTCTGTTGGGTAACCTCGGCAATATCTTGGTCATCGATGCTGATTGAGCCGCTGTCGATATCACTAAAGCGAAGCAAAAGTCGAGTAAGGGTAGTTTTGCCCGAGCCACTATGGCCCACTAAGCCAACACGCTCGCCAGGGTTAATCGTCAGAGACAAGTCGTTAAAAATGTGTTCACCAACGCCCTTATCGTGCGCAAAGGTAACGCTGTCGAATGTAATCTTACCAGCCGTCGCAGTGAGAGCTTTGGTTGATTTGTCTTTGATGTCAAATTCAAGCTTCAATTCTTTAGTCATTGCAGACGCATCGCCCATCACGCTATTATACTGGCGCATCACATGGTTGAGTGACCAAAGGTTACGGCCAACGCCGAGTGTGTAAGTAAGCATCAAGTATACGGCGCCAACCTGGATAGCGCGGTGCTCGCCAGCAACAGCAGCAAAGCCAAGTGCACAAACATAAATCACCATGATCAAGCTCGACCATACAGTGCTAACTTTCAACAGCCCCCGCATAGAATCGAACGAACGGTCACGCCATTCTGCGGTACGTCCGTCCATTGATCCCTGTTCGTGCGTTGCCGCGCCAAACGCTTTCACAGTTGAAATGTTTGTAATCACATCAGCAACAAATCCTGTCATTTTATTCCATGCTTCAGTTTCTCGCTCATTCAATGCTCGCATGAATCGTGATCCAAAGAACACGCTAATGGCAAAAATGATTGATACTATCAAAAGGAATAGCGCGTACTGCCAATAAACGAATGAAAGGATTGTTACAGCTGCGGTAATACTTGCGAAAATTGGTAGTAAGTCCCAAATAATCGTGTCCCAGAAGCGCTCGAATGAACTGAGTAGCTTGGTCGTCTGGCTAATAATCGAGCCGCCAAATCGGTTTGCGTGAAAGTTAAGGCTATGGCCCATCAAATGCTTGATGACCTTGGACGCCAAGTTGCGTGCAGCAAGCACTTCGAATGACCAGGTTAACCAGAGCGTAAGTCGCCACGAGATCACAGTACTTGCGAGCAATGTTGCACCATATGCAGCAATCAGCGGAACACTTCCATTCAGTGTAATCGAACCTGCCTGTAGCATATCGATAAACTTCGACAAGATAAATGGTGCGATGTAGCCTTCAGCGACAACCGAAAACAATACGAAAAATATTGCGAGATTACGTCGCTTTGAATATGGTTTTGTTGTGCGCCAGAATAGCGCGAGTATGTCTTTTTGCATACGATCCTTTCCGGGAATGAGCACGCCACGACAGTGGGGTACTAGCGATTAAAAATGGGAGATTACAGTGGAGATATATTACGCCATACGGAAGGGCGCAATAACGGCAATTACAGAATCTAACATTGATTGGCCTTTCCTTTAGCGTTTAACAATAAAAGTTATAGTAACACGATATCATTGTATGCGCAAATAGTTGCAGGCTTAGTCTTCGATAAATCCGCCAGACTGGTGCTTCCAAAGTGAGGCGTAAATACCTTTTTGTTTCTTGAGGAGTTCGGCATGTGTACCATCTTCGATGATTGTCCCGCGATCGAGCACAATGATGCGATCGAGTTTAGCGATGGTGCTAAGCCGGTGAGCAATCACGATACTGGTGCGTCCTTCCATCAACGTTTCGAGACTTGCCTGAATCAGTTTTTCACTCTCGCTATCGAGCGCAGACGTCGCCTCATCGAGTACGAGTATTGGCGCATCCTTTAAGATGGCTCGGGCAATCGCTACACGCTGACGCTGGCCACCACTCAGTTTGATGCCGCGCTCACCAACGACGGTGTCAAATTGATGTGGTAATCGTTCAATAAACTCTAGCGCATGGGCTTTTGCAGATGCATCGCGGATTTCATCCATGGCTGCTTCCGGTCTACCATAGGCAATGTTCTCGGCGAGCGTACGGTGGAAGAGCAGCGGCTCCTGTGCGACATATGCGATTGATGCGCGTAAACTATGCTGGGTAATATTAGCGATATCCTGTCCGTCAATGCTAATAACACCATTGGTCAAATCATCAAAGCGCAAAAGTAGCTTAGTAATAGTTGTCTTGCCGGCACCCGAGACGCCCACGAGCCCAACTTTTTGCCCAGCCGGAATGTGAAGATTCAGATTTGCGAGCACATCCGTTCCTTTCGAATCGCTATATGCGTAGCTAACATTATTGAAGTCAATCGCACCATCAGTAACTTTAAGAGCTATATCTGATACATCAACAACTTTCGGCGGATCGAGCAAAATTTCGGTCATAGGTGTAGCTTCAAGTAAGATTTTATCATAGCCGTTAATCAGTTCACCAAGCGTGAACAGTTGTGCGGCGAGTCGCTGTAAGTATGCAATGGTGAAAATAGCGATAGCAAGCGACATGGCATGATTCAGCAAGAGCGTACCAATAATCACAATCGAAGTGATCTGGAAAATCTGCATAAAGAGAATTCGGCCAGATCCTTCGTAGCTCATAATTGTGAAATCTTTGTAATACGCTCGCTGGTATTTGCGGCTAATTTCTTCAGTACGTTCAATTTCGTACGCCTCGCCAGCAAATGTCTTAACAGTAAGGTTATTGGTGATGGTATCTGCAACAGCCCCATTTACCTCTGAGATGAGTCGCTTGCGCTCCGCACGAATATTCTCGCGCATACGGCGAAACACGCGCACCTGTACGAGCAGCCCAATAATCAGAAAGAAGATAATAACAGCAAGAGTTGGCGTGTGCGTAGCAATAAGCGTAAGACCAACCACGATGTTGATGGTAAACGACATAGTGCGCAGCAAGAAGAGATCCTGAATCCCGACATGGCCATTGATAAAATCGATAAATTTACCGGTTAGACCACCAATCTTTTGATTACCAAAGAACTCCTGGTCTTTATTTAATAGAGTCGCGAGTGTATTGCGGGTAAGTCGAACGCGTACGGCAGATTCATGGCTGACAGCTGTTTGGAAGCCAATCAGATTGAGCACTACGCCGACACCAACGAATAGCCCCGCAAGCTGCAGTAGCTGATACATATGCGAAGTATTGCCACTTGCATAAGTTCCAATCGCCTGCGACAAAAAGTATGGCACTGCGGTGTCGAGCGCGAGTGAGGCAAGCGGGATACTGATCGCCATTATCCAGAATCGCAATTTATCTTCACGAATCTGCTGCCAGTATAGTTGAATTGTTTCTTTGGCGAGAATTGCTGGCCGTTGATGTTTAGGCATTGAGCGCCTCGTATCCTAGAGCAGTCATCAAAAATCCTTTTAAGATATTAATAATAAAAGTGTGGTATCGCGTGAGTGGCTGAGGTTGCGTCGCGCACAAGAGGAACAACACTGTTCGTAGTAATAATAAGTATACAAACTCTCCATTACGATTACAACAGGCGTCGCTTTATCGATGTGCTATACTGTGCTTATGATTATTCTTCACATTGCTATTGCAGTATTGAGTCTTATTCTTTCAGTCGCGGCACTCGTCCGCCCATCGCTTGGCCAGATTAAACTTGTCGGCACAATGACTGTTGCGACACTCGCAACAGGTGCAATACTCATTGTTCAAGGTGCTAGTGTGCTACATATGTGCCTTAGTGGTCTGCTGTTTACGTCACTGACCGTTGCGGCTATGTTGGTTGCACTCCGCCTGCTGCATCGCCAGCAAGCGGCCGCACACGTAAGCTAGATTATTTTAGGCAAAAGTGGTATAATACATACCAATGCAAAAAATTCTTCTCTACTACAAATTTACGCCGATTGCCGACCCGGAAGCAATGAAATTATGGCAGAAAACACTCTGCGAATCACTTAATTTGCGCGGCCGAATTTTAGTAAGCGCTCAGGGCCTTAACGGCACGGTTGGTGGCGATATGGATGATCTTAAGGCATACATCAAGGCGACGAAACAATACCCTGGATTCAAAGGTATCGTATTCAAGTGGAGCGATGGCGGTCGTGAAGACTTTCCACGCCTTAGCGTAAAATCTCGCCGTGAGCTTGTTGGGTTCAAGAATAGCGATGATGAATTCACAGTTGACGAAAACGGGGTTGTTGGCGGCGGTCAGCATATCAAGCCCGAGCAAGTGCATGAGCTTATCGAAAAATATGGTGATGACGTTGTATTCTTCGACGGGCGCAACGAGCACGAAGCAAAAATCGGTAAGTTCAAGAACGCGATCGTACCAAACACGAACACATCACGTGACTTTATTGCCGAGCTCGAAAGCGACAAATACGACGATATCAAAGACAAGAAAATCATCACCTACTGTACGGGTGGTATTCGCTGCGAAGTAATCAGTGCAATGATGAAAAAGCGTGGTTTCAATGATGTCTATCAGATTGATGGCGGCATCGTAAAATACGGCGAGGCATATGGAGATGATGGTCTTTGGGAAGGCTCGCTCCGCGTCTTTGATAATCGCATGACTGTAGACTTTAGTGACCACGCAAAAACCATTGGTGAGTGTAGCCACTGTGGCGACAAAACTTCTAACTTTGAAAACTGTGCACTGCCAGAGTGTAACGAACTCGTACTAATCTGCGAAACCTGTAAACAGCAGCCGGAACAGCTCTTCCACACAGATCTTTGCCGCAAAAAACAAATGACTAAAATCGGTGCTACAGCGTAATGTCGCACATTCACAACGAACCCGACCAGCATGATATGACCGTGAGTGGATATATTGTACGCGTCGATGGTGGCGAACCGCGCTGTCTTGTACATATGCACAAAAAGATCGGCAAGCTTATGCAAATTGGCGGTCATATCGAACTTAACGAGACGCCATGGGCGGCAATCGCACACGAGCTCGAAGAAGAAAGTGGCTACCAGCTAAGTGAGCTGAAAGTTGTGCAGTACACCGCAGACCGTGTCATTGACGCAAATAATGTCAGCCACCCGACACCATTTCTAATGAACACTCATAATGTCGGTAACGAGCATTACCACTCAGATTTATGCTTCGGTTTCGTAGCTCAGGGGCTACCGGCGCAGAATATGGCAGATGGCGAATCTGCCGACCTACGTTGGCTTACACTTGGTGAGCTTCACGAAGCTGCTAAAAATGGTGAGGCGCTCCAAGATGTAAGTAATATGTATACATTCCTCATCGAACATCTCGATAGCTATGTGCTTGCACCTGCGACGGATTTTTCAGTCGAGAAACCAAGCGGTGTTGGTGCTACCTACAAACACGGCGCACCGGGCAGATAGTTCATTCGCGCCGTATTAAAAATAGTGGTATACTTAAAGTATTATGGCGTTATACAATACACGAACCAAACAAGAATTTGAAGATAAGGTGCTGAACAGTAAAAAGACAGTCCTTGTTGATTTTTGGGCAGACTGGTGTCCGCCGTGTCGTGCTATGGCACCAATCCTTCACGATTTAGGCGATGAGCTCGACGCTAACATTGATATCGTAAAAGTAGATATCGAAGATGGTGCTGAGAATTCGGCGCTTGCTGTTGAATACCAGATCAGTAGTATTCCAAACATGCACATCTTCAAAGGCGGCAAAGTTGTCGACCATGTTATTGGAATGGTACCAAAGCTTCACCTGGTTGAAGTACTCAACCAGGCTGCAAAATAATTCTTGAGTGGCTATGAACGACGCGCTTGACGAAATTTACCAAGCAATTATTGACGACCCAATGAACGCAGAAATGGGCAGTAAGGGCTACGTTCCAGTTTACACGGCATCGGCAAAATCTCGCATTGTTATTGTTGGCCAAGCCCCAGGGCGTAGGGCACAAGAATCAATGAAGCCATGGAATGATGCAAGTGGCGTGACGCTTCGCTCGTGGCTTGGGGTGACTGATGAACAGTTTTACGATCCTGATTTATTTGCGCTCATACCAATGGATTTTTACTATCCGGGCAAAGGCGTTCACGGTGATCTACCGCCGCGTAAAGGATTTGCCGAAAAATGGCACCCAAGGATCTTTGAGCATATGCCAAATGTAGAGCTGATTATTTTAGTCGGCGCATACTCACAAAAATACTACCTCGGTAAAGGTGTTGGCAAGAATCTCACAGAGACGGTATTTGCATATCACAAGTACGCACCAAAGTTCTTTCCACTAGTGCACCCAAGCCCGCTTAATTTTCGCTGGCGTAAAATAAATGGATGGTTTGAAGCGGATATCGTGCCAAAACTTCGCGCACGCGTTGCCCAAATTCTTAATTAAAGCAAACCCCCTCGGTTAGGAGGGGGAGGCATGCTTAGAACGCCTGGCGAATTATCCAAATCGTCGCGGCGATCTCGATAAAGAAGAGACCGAGGCCAACTGGGCTACCCCAGCTGAACCAGCTACCCCATGAACGCCAGTTTTGCTGGGTCCAGTGGTATTCACGGTGCTCTCGTTCCTTGTCTGAAAGATTCGACATAGGAGACTCCTATTTATTGGTTAATAAAAGGCCCTATCTTCTTCGTGTGCCACTCGAGTAATTGTTCCCTAGGTAGGTTACTGCTTGCTGTGGGCTTATCACTGAGCAAAGTATAGCACCGGCGGATAAACATTACGAGTGCTTAGTAAAATCGAGCGCAAGAGAATTAATACAGTATCGGTCGCCAGTGGTTTCTTTCGGCCCGTCAGGGAAAATATGTCCAAGGTGTCCGCCGCAATTCGCACAGGTAACTTCGGTACGGACCATACTGTGCGAAGTGTCTTCAGTAAAGACGACAGAACCTTTAATGGCACGGTCAAAGCTCGGCCAGCCGCAGCCACTTTCGTATTTCGTTTGCGAGTCAAACAGTTTTGCGCCACAGTTAGCACAGGTGTAGGTACCATCGTCATGATTTTCTAGCCACTTACCGCTAAAGGGCGTTTCCGTAGCTTTATCGAATAGTACGGCTTGCTGTTCTGGGCTGAGTGACGGATTTCTCATATTTCTAGTATATACTCATATTATGGATAAGCTTATAATTGGCGGCGGTTGCTTTTGGGGAATGGAAGAGCTTTTTCGCACGCAACCAGGCGTAACAGATACTCGCGTAGGGTACGCGGGCGGTACTAACGATAGTCCAACATACGAAAATCATCCAGGACATGCCGAGGTGCTTGAACTAACATTTGATCCAGCTAAAACATCTTACGAGGCATTGCTTGACTACTTTTTCAAAATCCATGACCCAACGACTAAAAATCGGCAAGGTAACGATATTGGCACAAGCTATCGGTCGGTAATCTTCTACGAAAACGATGACGAAAAGCACGCGGCGGAAGACGCGATCGTGCGCAACCAGCCGCACTGGGAAAGCCCAATTGTAACGCAAATTGAGCCGCTCACGAAATTCTGGTCAGCCGAAGAGTACCATCAAGACTATCTACAAAAGAATCCAGGCGGCTACACGTGCCACTTTGAGCGACCTTGGTAAAACGCGTATACTATAAGAGTGAACACAGCGCTTAAGCAAAAACTAGCAACACTGCCAAGTAGTCCTGGCGTGTATTTCCATAAATCGGCAGATGGCGAGATTATTTATGTTGGCAAAGCCGCGGTGCTAAAAAACCGTGTACGCCAATATTTCCAAAGCAAGAAAGACTTCGACCTTAAAACGTTAGCACTCGTCAACGAAATCGCAGACACTGACTGGGTGGAGACTGAGAGCGAGATCGACGCTCTGTTCCTAGAAAGCGAAATGGTAAAGCGCTATATGCCACGCTATAACATTTTGCTACGCGATGATAAATCGCAGACATTTGTCCGTATTGATATGAAGAGTGAGTGGCCGACAGTGACATTTACGCGTAATCCAGCCGACGATGGCGCGAAATACATCGGGCCGTTCTATAATGGGTTTGCCGTCAAAAAGGCTTTGCGTTACCTACGTAAAGTATTCCCTTACTACACCAACGAACCACGCCGCGACCGCAATAGCTTGGATGTACAAATTGGGCTAGAACCACGCCGTGATATCACGAGCTCTGAATATAAGGCGAGCCTCAAAAAGCTTATTACCTACGTAGAAGGCGGGCGCACGACAATCGTGAAGTCGCTCGAACAAGATATGCGTCGCGCAGCAAAAAACGAAGAATTTGAGCTTGCGGCAAGCTACCGCAACAAGCTTTCACACCTGCGTGAGTTGCAGCGTCGTATCATGTTTGGTGATAAAGAATTTATGGATATCTCTAAAGATAAGGCGCTCACGCAGCTTACAGAATTACTCGGTCTCACGAGCGCCCCAGCTCGTATCGAAGGCTATGATATCTCACATATGAGCGGCACGAATGTTGTTGCGAGTATGGTGGTGTTTACAAATGGTGTGAGTGATCGCAGCAACTATCGCAAGTTTAAAATGAGCAGGGCAACGAACGATGACACGGCAAATATGGCCGAAACAATCTCTCGTCGCTTTAGCGAAAAAAACATTAAGGCATGGGGAGTGCCCGATTTAATACTAATCGACGGTGGCAAGGGCCAGTTGCATGCAGCACAAAATGCACTTGAACTCGCGGGTGTGCAAATACCAGCGGTAAGTATCGCAAAGCGTGAAGAGGAACTAGTAGTTGCAAAAAACGCGCCCCACATCAATGATGGATTTCTCCAGGAACTCATCCGCTCACCGCAAGAAGGGGTGAGCGTCATTGAATCAGGTGGCTACTATTTCGCTAACCTCCACGTCGGCCGTCACAATGCTGGCGGGCACTCGCGTAACCTACGTGGCGGCGATAGTCTCAGCCCGTATGATGAACTTACGAAGCTCTTCCAACGGATCCGCGACGAATCGCATCGGTTCGCTGTAAGCTATCACACAACACTCAAGCGCCAGGGTGCAACCAAAAGCCAGCTCGATGACATTCCTGGGGTTGGCCCGGTAATAAAAAAGAAACTGCTCAAACAATTCGGCAGTGTTCGCGGAGTTTCAGCGGCAAGCGAAGCGGATTTACGTGCAGCCGTTGGCCCACTGCTCGCAGGTCGCATTCGGGCGCATATTAGCACCGAAAAATAATCTGTGGCGATGCTACAATAAAAGTATGTTTCACACCAACAACCGCAAGCGACTCTTTGCCAAAGCTAAAGGCGAACTCATTATCCTTACAGCGTACGATAGCGTGCAGCAATCAGGTGACATGGCTGCGCCGTTCTTGCAAGAATCATCGTTTTGGTGGGTAACGGGTATTAGCCAGCCCGGTTGGAAGGTGATTCTCGATACGGCACGTAGCGAGGCGACGCTTGTTCGTCCACAGCGCTCTGATGTTGATGTGATCTTTAACGGTGAATCAAATGACGATGAAATTCGCACAATTAGCGGGATCCATCACATTATTTCGCAGCGTGAATTTGAAGGTCACTTGCGCCAGCTACATCGCCATCACACGATTGCGTACACCTTGACACAAAAAGAAGACCACGAGTTCGTGCTTAATCCCGCCAAAGCATCCCTCACGGCAGTACTAAAACGAATCTTTGACTCAGTGCAATATTCCGATGCACTGTTTGCTGAGCTGCGGGCGATTAAGCAACCCGATGAGCTAGCGCGCATGCGCGCGGCAATAAAGCTAACCTGTGACACGTTTAGTGCAGTACAATCCCAGCTTGCTTCATTTAAAACTGAAGCCGAAATTGAAGCAGAATTTATTTATGCGTTCCATAAGGCTGGTGCACACCATGCATATGAGCCGATTGTAGCCAGCGGTGCCCATGCATGCACACTGCATTACATAGAAAACTCAGGTAAACTGCGCGCACGCGAAATGGTACTGATTGATATTGGTGCGCGCGTCAATGGCTATTCAGCGGATGTTACACGAACCTACTGTCGCAACCCAACGAAACGGCAAATTGAAGTTCATGCTGCGGTCGAGCAAGCCGAACAGGCAATTATTAAACTCATCAAACCAGGGTTACCTATTACTGATTACCTAAAACAGGTCGATGAAATTATGAAGAAAGCACTGCAAAAAATCGGATTGCTCGATGATCTAAATGACACCGAAACCTATCGTAAATACTTCCCTCATGCAGTAAGCCACGGGCTTGGGGTTGACACTCATGACAGCCTTGGCCGCCCGCGCTATCTCGAGGAAGGTATGGTGTTGACGGTAGAGCCTGGGATTTATATTCCTGAAGAGTCAATCGGCGTTCGCATCGAAGATGATATCTTGGTGACGAAAACCGGTCATGAGAACATGACGAGCCAATTATCTACTGCACTTACTCTCTAGTATTTCGCTAGCATATTCGATATAATATCTACAACAATGAAACGGCAGTTTTTTACATTTGTCATACGCTGGGTGCTCAACTCATTTGGATTATGGGTTGCGGTACGCATATTCGGCACAGGCTATAGCAACGAACAGATTTCTAATAGTATCTCGGTATTTTTAATTGCAGGACTTATCTTCTCGATCGTTAATGCAATTCTTAAGCCAATCGTCATTATTCTGTCACTCCCGGCGATCCTTCTAACGCTTGGCCTCTTCACGGTTATAGTGAACGGCTTCATGGTGTATATCTCGCTTAAACTTGCGCCAGGGATGCACATGACATTTCTTAACTCAGTACTTACCGGATTAGTGCTAAGTTTGGTAAACTATATTGTAAGTAGTGCACTAGAACTTGAATACGGACGCACACGGGAGGAAAAATTATGAATCTGACAACTATTTTGCAGGTAGTAACCGTTGGCTCAGCGGTGCTTCTTGTTATCGCTATCCTATTACAGCAACGCGGCGCGAGCCTTGGTGCTGGTTTTGGTGGCTCAAACGAATTGTATACAACACGTCGCGGCCTCGATAAGAACCTTTTCGAGGTGACAATCGTGCTCGCAGTTATCTTTGTTCTATCAATTCTCATTGGGCTTGTAGTACCAAACATTAAATAACGGATTATAACGACGTGGACGACGAACAAAAAAGGTGGGATAAAGTTCGCGGTGGTATGAAGCTTGACCGCAAGCAGCTTCTTCGCCGTATGCGTCGCGCTGAAGCTGTTTCTACAAAGCACGCCCACAAGTTCGTCATTGGCCGTATCAACAATATACGGCTTGTCTCTCGCGAAATTACTATGTGGCTGGTGTTTGTAGGTGTGCTCATTGCCGGGTTGGGAGTTCAAATTCTTTGGAGTCAAAACAGTTACATGATGGCCGCGCCACAAGGGGGCGGTGCGTACGTTGAAGGCGTCGTAGGAAGGATTGGGACCCTCAACCCATTATTTTCATCTACAGATGCAGAAGCTTCTGCTGCACGATTAGTATTCTCTTCACTCTACAACTACGACCGGACAGGCGCTTTACATCAAGATCTTGCGACGAGCATGGTTGCCGACTCTACGCAAAAAGTATATACCGTCACAATGCGTGGCGATGCAAAATGGCATGATGGGAAACCCGTAACCGCACAAGATGTAGTATTTACCATCAACCTTATCAAGAATCCGGCTACACGCTCACCGCTGCGTGTGAACTGGCTCGACATATCGGCGACCGCCCTCAATGACACAACGGTGCAATTTACGCTACCGGCAGTATACGCAGCATTCCCGCAGGCGCTCACGTTCCCAATTATGCCGATGCACCTTTTGAAATCACTCGACCCATCAGCCGTACGTGAGAGCGTCTTCAGCCAAAGCCCAGTTGGGAGCGGACCATTTAAGTTCTCGAGGCTACAGCAGATCGATAGTGCAACCGGCCAGAAGGTCGTGCATCTAGTCGCAAACACAAAGTATTATGCCGGCCGTCCAAAGCTTGACCGTTTCGAGCTACGTTCGTATCCTACAGAGTCTTCACTCATCCGTGCGGTAAACAACGGGGAGGTAAGCGGTGCATCAGACATCTCAGTTACTGGCATAAAAGATGTAAAAACTAAGCAGGCAACCGTTACATCTGAACCAGTAGACAGCGGTGTTTACTTGCTTCTCAACACACAAAACCCCGTACTAAAAGAAACGCCAGTCCGCCAAGCACTGCAGCTTGCAACAAACACAGCAGACATCCGTAAGGCTCTGGGCGGCGGCGTACTTCCGCTCGACGGGCCACTACTAGAAAGCCAGCTTACCGGCGCTAACATACCGCATGCACCTGCTGCCGATGTTGCAAAGGCCAACCAGATGCTTGAAAGCAATGGCTGGAAGCTTGTAAATGGTTACCGCGTCAAAGATGGGCAAACTTTACAGCTTGGCATTACGACAACAAAAGACAGCGAATACGAAGCGGTCTTAAAGCAGGTTGAAGCCCAGTGGCGTAAGGTTGGCGTAAAAGTCACTACTAATGTAATAGACACATCAAGTGCAACCTCAACCTTTGTGCAGAATGTATTGCAGGCGCGTAATTTTGATGTGTTGCTTTATGAACTTTCAATCGGTGCGGATCCAGACGTCTATGCCTACTGGCACTCATCACAAATCGGTATGTCCGGCTACAACTTCTCTAATTATTCGAGTCGTATTGTCGATGCCAGTCTAGCGAGTGCTCGTTCTCGCCTCGAGCCGGATTTGCGTAATGCCAAGTACTCATTGTTCGTGCAACAATGGCTTGCTGATGTACCCGCAGTAGCACTGTACCAGCCTGCGGTAGAGTACGTCACAGCAAGCGGCGCCCAGGCGGTGAGGCCAGGTGGTCATCTTGTAACTCTCGCCGACAGGTATGCCGACGTGCAATACTGGACAGTCGAAAACGGCTCAGTCTATAAAACTCCGTAAATAAAGAAGCGCTACGCCATAGAAAAAGACTCAGAATCTCTGAGTCTTTTTCTATGGTGCGCAGAGCGGGAATCGAACCCGCACGACTTTTGGTCAAGGGATTTTAAGTCCCTCGCGTCTACCAATTCCGCCATCCGCGCAAGTCGGGGAAATAATTCCCCAATCGAAATACACATGGAGGCACGTACGGGAGTCGCACCCGTCTACGCGGTTTTGCAGACCGCTGCGTAACTGCTCCGCCAACGCGCCGTCCAGTTCATTATAACAGATACACTCGTGGCTTGATAAAAAACATCCAATCAAGGTTGTCTATTGGTGATCAACACTTGCAAACAGAGGCGAAGTCTGGTATATTTTGAAGGTACATTCATCCCTATGCACTGGTGGCGGAATTGGTAGACGCGCTAGCTTGAGGGGCTAGTGGCCATTGCGGCCGTGGAGGTTCAAGTCCTCTTCAGTGCACCAAAGTAAAAACCCTAGATACGTCTAGGGTTTTTACTTTGGCTGCAATGCTTCATTCTTGTAAACTTTTCCACAAATCTCATAAATCAGTAATTGACACTCAAAAACCAGCTGGGTAGAATACAGACTGGCGTATAACACGGTGCGTCTGAACATGAGGGGTTAATCGCATGCTAGACACTCGACGACGCCGAGGTAAGCGGATCTTCACCTCGCTCGTCACCGTCGTAACCCTGCTGCTGTTGATGGGCGTCAGCTCGTCCAGCGCAGCCTCGCCTACCCCCGCCAATATCCATGGCACGGGGGAGCTGGTGCGCGCGTCCAGCGCCGCATCGCAAAAATTCCGCTGCCGTACCGACTCGACGCCGATGCTTGCCAGGGTGCAACGCTACGGCGTCGGTGCGCAGGTCATCCTTGCTCATCGGCAGCGGTATGGAAGCGCCTTCGGGGCGTAATGCGGGATTGGACGCCAAAAGCGCCCTCCCGCTTAGCTGCCTGTCCCTCCACACTGTGAGGGACAGGCAGCTAATTTTCATGAATACTGATATACTGTAAATACTATGGCTGCAAATGCAAAAAAGACCCGGGGGACAGCAAAAAATAAAACAACCAAACAGGCCACCAATCCGCCATTGCTTTGGTACCAGTATGTTGGCAACTGGTATATGTCGGTATGGCACTGGATAGTTCGCAAAAACCAGTCATTTCTCGCAAGACGTCCGCACCGTAGCTTCCAGCTTACGCGTCGTCGCGACTCAGTGCGTAGCCTCAAGATAGAAGGATACGTAGCCTTCACGCTCTATGTTAATCGCACGTTCCGTCAACACTGGCAAATGTTCGGACTACTCATCTTTATTTATGCACTAATCATGGCAATTCTTGGTGCTATCACTACGCAAGATACTTATAATTCAATCGACGCGCTCCTCCGTGGTGCTGCAGGTGATTTTTTTGGCAAAGGTATCGGGCAAATTGGCCAGGCCGGCCTTGTAGCGCTTTCGGCGTTTGCTACGAGCGCAGGCAATCTGCAGCCAGATGAGCACGTGTACCTTATTTTGAGCCTTATCCTGGCGTGGCTTTCAACGGTATGGTTATTGCGCGAGATCATGCTTGGCCGAAAACCTAAACTACGTGATGGTCTTTATAATTCAGGCGCTCCGCTACTCTCGACGCTTGGAGTGGTAGTTGTGCTTATTGTGCAGATGGTGCCGATCGGACTTATCGTACTTGCCTATGCAGCCCTGTCATCTGTTGGTTTTATAGAAGATGGATTTGGAAGCATGCTATTCTGGTTAATCGCAGCGACAATCACCGCACTTGTACTCTACTGGGTTACAAGCACTATTATTGCGCTAGTCGTCGTTACGCTTCCTGGGGTATATCCACTACGAGCAGTAAAACTAGCTGGTGATCTCGTCGTTGGCCGACGGCTGCGCGTTATGTACCGCCTATTATGGGGGGTCACAGCAGTTGCATTGACCTGGATTGGCGTGCTGATCATCACTATTCTCGTTGATAACTGGTTAAAGATTCTGCTGCCAGGCATAGCATGGCTGCCAATCGTACCATATGTTGGCGCCCTTGCAACGGCGTATGCTGTAGTATGGTATGCCATGTATGCGTACCTCTTTTACAGGAAGATAGTAGACGACAATGCCAAACCAGCTTAGCTTGCAAGAAGCGCGTGAGCGTGTTGAAAAACTACGTGTAGCGATTAATGATTATCGCTATCATTACCACGTGCTCGACGAGTCGACAATGAGCGAAGCAGCTGCCGATAGTCTGAAGCACGAGCTTTCGCAGCTTGAAACGGAATATCCCGAGCTTATAACACCCGACAGCCCAACGCAGCGCGTGGCGGGTAAGGCGCTCGATAAATTCACGAAAGTCACTCACCGCACACGAATGATCAGCTTAGCGGATGTATTCGACGGTGATGAAATCGCAGCCTGGATTGAGCGTATGCAAAAGACACTACCCGGCGTGTCGAATGAATATCTTTGCGACATCAAAATGGACGGCTTGGCGTGTTCGCTTGTGTATCAAGACGGCGTCTTGCAGCAAGCGGTAACGCGGGGTGATGGCTTAGTGGGTGAGGATGTCACAATGAACGTGCGTACAATCAAAAACGTTCCCCTGAGGTTGCGTGGCAATCAAAAGTTTGCAGCGTTTTTACGTGGCCGTACTGAAATTCGCGGTGAAATTGTAATGTACAAACAGGATTTTGCAAAGCTTAATGAGCAGCGCGAAAAAGCAGGAGAGCCACTCTTTAAAAATCCTCGTAACCTTGCAGCTGGCACAATCCGCCAACTTGATCCGCAGTTGGTTGCGGCACGTCCGCTACACTTTGTCGGGTACGATATTATACGTGACGACTGGGATGATGTACCGACAATTGCCTATGGATATTCGGCGATGTACGAGCTTGGTATTGAAACGAGCAAGCAAACGCAAGTTGTGTACGGCAAAGCAGAGATTATTGATTATGTAACGCACCTTGGTGAAATTCGTGCTGGGCTTAAGTTCAATACCGACGGCGCAGTTGTGAAGCTGAATGACCGCGCACAATTTGAAGCTCTCGGCATTGTTGGTAAAACTCCTCGCGCGGCTGTTGCGTTTAAATTTGCCGCCGAAGAGGCGACAACAATCGTAAAGGATATCGTCATTTCGATCGGCCGTACGGGTGCTGCAACACCAGTAGCGGTATTCGACCCGGTTCAGGTCGCGGGCACGACCGTGCAGCATGCCAGTCTCCATAACGCAGACGAAATCGCTCGTCTTGATGTGCGTCGTGGCGATACGGTAATCATCTTTAAGGCGGGTGACATCATTCCGCAGGTACAGAGTGTAGTCCTAGAGCTGCGTCCGAGAGATTCAGCAGCAATTGATTACGAAGAAGAGCTTAAGCGACAGTATCCAGAGCTAGAATTTATACGCCCCGAAGGAGAAGTTGTATACCGCGTCAAAGGGCTCACGGGTGATCTTATATTGAAGCGCTCACTCGAGCACTTTGTATCAAAGGGTGCGCTTGATATCGACACATTCGGTGAAAAAAATGTAGTTGCAGTCATCGATGCTGGCTACGTAAATAATCTTGCCGATATATATCGGCTGACAAAAGAGAAACTACTACAACTTGACCGTTTTGGTGATATCTCAGCTACTAAACTCATCGATGCAATTGCTGCGACAAAAAACCCACCGCTCGAGCGTTTCGTATACGGGCTGGGCATCCGCCACGTTGGCGTGCAAACGGCAATTGATCTCGTAAACCACTTCGGCAGCCTCGATGCATTAATGCATGCAACCATTGATGAGCTCGAAGGTATTGGTGGAATTGGTAAAGTTGTGGCCGAAAGCATTGCTGCATGGTTTGCCGACGAAGATAACCTCGCGCTCATTGATGAATTCACGAAACTGGGCGTCGCGCCACACTTTGAGAAAAAGACAGGTAAGCTGCTCGGGCAGAACTTTGTGGTTACGGGCACACTCGAGAATATGGGTCGCGACGAAGCAGCAGATGCAATTCGTGCACTCGGTGGCACATTCCAAACTGCAGTCGCGAAAGATACGACCTATCTTGTAGTCGGCGGAAAAGTGGGCGCAAGTAAGCTCAAAAAAGCAGAACAGTATGGCACGAAAGTCATCAATGAAGCCGAGCTCTTAGCGCTACTAAAGAAGTAAATTCATTACATTTCTGAGGAGGCAATATGCCAACATTTAGGTACGCAAAATTAGTTCGCGACAACATACCCGGCTGGCACCGTGAAAACGGCCACATCGTCAATGGTCGCCAGCTCACGGGTAAAGATTTACTCGAGGCGCTCGTCGCAAAGCTACACGAAGAAACAGACGAAGTAAGCGGCGCAATGAGCCACGACGAACTCGTCGAAGAAATTGGTGACGTGCAGCAAATCATCAATGATATCCTCGCTAGTCAAAATATTACTCCATCAGAACTCGAGCAAAGCATTCAAAAGAAAACTGGTCGAAAAGGTGGATTCTTACGAGGTGAATATATTGAATCGGTCACCATTCCAGATGAAAATGACGAGTGGGCGCAGTATTGTCGTAGGACGCCAGAAAAATATCCAGAAATACGCTAGAATAAGCATAAGATGAATGCAATTACAGCGCAGAAACTAATTGTGCAAAAAGACAAGACCGAAATTCTGCACGGCCTTGATATGACAGTCCAAGCAGGAACAATTACAGGATTAATTGGCCCAAGTGGATCAGGAAAAACTACGTTAATGCGCGCTATCGTCGGCGTGCAAAAATACAATGGTGATTTACAAGTACTCGATACTCCAGCGGGCAAAGCATCGTTACGCACACGGATTGGCTACGTCACGCAGTCGCCAGCTGTGTACGATGATCTAACGGTCCTACAAAATATTCGCTACTTTGCGCGGGTTGCAGGCGTTCCAATACGTGAAGCAGATGCGGTGATTACGAAAGTTCAGCTCAATGGCAAAGAGGGCCAGCTTGTACGCTCGCTATCTGGCGGACAGCGTGCTCGCGTCAGCCTTGCGGTAGCACTCCTCGGCAACCCGGATGTGCTTGTGCTCGACGAGCCGACTGTCGGGCTTGACCCAATCTTGCGTAACGAACTATGGGGGCAGTTCGCAGAGCTTGCCAAGCTGGGTAAAACACTCCTTGTGTCAAGTCATGTCATGGATGAAGCTGAGCGTTGCAACGAGCTAGTGCTGATTCGTGACGGGAATCTACTGTGGAATGATTCACGCCAAAAACTGCTCGAGCACACAAAAACAAGTAACGTTGGCGATGCCTTCGTTACGACAATTGGAGGGGCTGTGTAATGTATCATCTACGAGCAACGAGCGCAACAGCGGGGCGAATCCTGCAGCAACTTCTGCACGACAAGCGTACAATCGCATTAATGTTTTTGGCTCCAACAGTATTGATGTCGCTCCTTGCCTGGGTATTCTCAAACAACGATCGTATGTTCAACTCGATTGCCCCAGCACTGCTCGGCGTCTTTCCATTCGTCATCATGTTCTTAATCACGAGCATCACGACATTACGCGAACGCACGGGCGGAACACTCGAAAGGCTTATGACGATGCGCATTAGCAAGGCGGATATTATCGTTGGCTATGCGCTCGCATTTGGTATATTTGGTATCGTTCAGTCGATTATTACGAGCTCAGTGGCGATTTACTGGCTCGGTATGGACGTAGCTGGCCCACAGTGGTTTGTGATTGTTGTGGCCATTGCCGATACCCTGCTCGGTGTTGCACTAGGGCTACTCGCTAGCGCATTTGCTCGTACAGAATTCCAAGCGGTGCAATTCATGCCTGCATTTATTTTTCCGCAGCTCATTGTATGTGGATTATTCGTCCCGCTAGCACAGCTGCCGGATGCGCTCAATACAGCCGCATACTGGCTGCCGCTAACATACGCAGTCGATGCGCTCAATGGTGTTGTCACGAACGTCGATATCACCGGTGATATGTGGCGTGATATTTGGGTCGTCTGTTGCTTTATTATCGCTGCACTAGCGCTTGCAAGCTTGACGCTCAGACGTCGTAGCTAAAGGCCTTGCACGCTTTGCTATAATGAATGCATAATGCGATATCTTAAAACTAATACCACCTATTGTTTTTCACCACCTGTAATGATTGCAACGTTCTTTATCGAGATTGGTCTTGCCGTCTATGTTGCGTGGCGTTATAAACTGAACGAGATTACCCGTCTTGCGGTAGCGCTCCTATTTTTCTTAGCAGTGTTCCAGCTTGCCGAATACAACGTATGTGAAGGTAGCTTTGGCATTGATAGTCTTGGCTGGGCTCGACTTGGCTACGTAGCGATTACGATGCTGCCGCCAATCGGCTTTCACCTGGCAACAAAAATCGCCGGCCAAAAACAGCGTGGACTTATTTCATTTGCCTATGCGGCGGGCGTAGCATTCGCACTTTTCTTCGCATTCTCGGGTGATGGTATCACCTCGCCAGCTTGCCTCGGCAATTATGTCATCTTTAAATCAGCACCTGGAAGCGTTTGGCTCTACACACTCTACTATTACGGTTGGCTCATTATGACTACCGTGTACGCGTTCACTCGTGCTAAGGCGGGTCTGGCAAAGAATAAAGCTCGCGCCCTCAAGTCTCTAGCCATCGGCTACTTAGCGTTTATACTTCCTGTCACAGTCGTAAATATTATTGACCCATCGACAATCTCGGGCATCCCTTCAATTATGTGTGGGTTCGCGGTCATTCTCGCGGTTATTCTTGCAGGTGAAGTGTTGCCGCAGTATTATCAAGTTACAACACTCGGAGGTTTAATTAGTGGAAAGACTAAGAAGTAAACTCCCGCGCCCAGTTTTTAGGGCGCTTATCGGAATCGTTGGCGGCATCGTACTTGTTGCTGGCATAATTATGATTCCGTATCCAGGCCCAGGCTGGGTTGTCGTGTTTATCGGCCTTGCAATTCTGGCGCAAGAATTTGCGTGGGCTGAACGCGCCTTGCATTATGGTCGCGGCAAGTATGATCAATGGGTTGAATGGGTAAGGCACCAGCACTGGGGTATAAAAGCAGTGCTCTTTTGTCTAACAAGCATCGTTGTTGTTGCGACTATCTGGTTATTGAACGGCTACGGATTGCTTAATGCATGGCTACACTTGCACCAAAACTGGCTTAACTCACCGTTTATCCACTAAAGGCGTATCTAGGTAAAGTGCGCTAAAATAGTAAACGTGCCAAGGAGAAAGCCAATCAAACAAGACCGCAAGCTTACTACGCGTGAATACGCGGTGGCCATGTTTCGCGTGGCGCAAACAACATATCGGGCGGCACCGCTGGCAATTATTGTGCAGCTCACAGGCTCGGTTATCACGGCTGTATTGCCAATAGTTACAACTTACTTTGCGGCGCGGGCGACGACTGCACTCGCGGAGGCATATGCAGGTAACCACGCAGCAGGCGAGCAGGTGTTGTTATATGTAGGCATTACCGCAGTACTCGGTGTGGTTATGACCGCATGGCAAAGCCTCGAAAGCTACGTCACACAGCTAATGCGCTATCGTGTCGAGGCGGCTATGACTGATCGAATGTACGAGCATTTTCATGAAATAGATTTTTGGCGCTACGACGATAAAAAGACAGCCGATATGTACGATAAGGCGCAGCAATTCGCTCGATTCTTTCCATACATCTTTGACAGGCTCGCTTCAATCATTACGCAGTTTATTACGATGCTTACGGGGCTTATCGCACTCATTTGGGTGAGCTGGTGGCTTGGGCTTATTGTTCTCGCGGCGGTTATCCCGGGTATCTTAATACAATTCCGACTCTCACGAGCCAGTGCAAAGCACTGGAAGGATAACGTCGAAACCCGCCGCAGCCAAAATATGATTGAGTGGCAGATCCTGCAGCCTCGATTCATGGCCGAACTCAGACTCTACGGGATCGTTCGTTATCTACTGAATATGCGTGTTGAACTGCGTGACAAAGACGAAAAAGCGCGAATAGAATTCGAGCGTAAATATATTGGCAAAAAGCTCGCTGCAGATGTACTCGAGGCTGCAGCAGAAGTCACGACACTATTCTGGATTGCAATTCAGGTGATCAACCGTTTGCAGCCAATCGGCCAATTCTTGTATGTACAGCAAATTGTGTCACGTACCATGACAGGTGTAAGCGGGCTCGTAAATACACTGAGCTCAATCGACGAAGATATTGCGAATCTGTTTGATTACAATGAGTTCATGGCCTTGCCGGCGCAATCTGTCGGCAAAGAATCGCTCCAATCGGCACCACGAACAATTGCCGTCGATAACGTCTCGTTCCACTATCCAGCAAACGAAAAACTTGTACTGCGTGATGTATCATTCAGCATTGCGGCGGGTCAGCATGTTGCAATTGTGGGCGAAAACGGTGCTGGTAAGTCAACGCTTATTAAACTGCTCACAGGGCTCTACGAGCCAACCAAAGGCGCAATTAAACTCGACCACATATCATTAAATAATGTGAAGATTAGCTCGTGGCATAAATATCTTGGGGTGTTGCAACAAGATTACATCGCATACGGGTTCGCAACTGCAAAAGACAATGTGTATTATGGTGATACATCCAAAGGTTTCGATAGCAAGCGTTTTGACGCGGCGCTTGATAAAGCAGAGGCGCGCAGCTTCTTGAAGAAGCTTCCAAAAGGCGTCGATTCATATGTAAATCCATGGATGGAAGATGCCGACGGTAACGCGGGCACTGATTTATCGGGTGGTCAGTGGCAGCGGCTTGCCCTCGCGCGTAATTTCTACCGTGACAGCCCCGTAATCATACTGGACGAACCAACCAGTGCAATTGATGCACTGGCGGAATCGCGTATTTTTAAACATCTCTTTGGTGAAAAGAATAAAACAATTATTACAATCAGCCATCGTCTCACAACAATCGATAAGGCAGATGTCGTATTCATGATGAAAGACGGTCAACTTGTAGAGCAGGGTACGGCAAAAGAACTGATTACCAAGAGGGGCGAGTTCTATACTATGTTCGAGAGTCAAATCAATTAAAATAACCACCCGTAAAGAGTGGTTATTTTAATCATCTGGTAATAATTACCAGCTGCGCTGACGGAAGCTGTTACCGCCACCGTTGTTGTTGCCGCCGCGGAAACCGCCGTCGCGAGGCTTGTCCTCACGTGGGCGAGCGAGGCTAACGTTGATGGCGCGGCCATCAAGTTCTTTGCCGTTAAGCTCGTCAACTGCCTTTTGGTTGTTTGCTTCGTCTTCAAACTCAACAAAACCAAAACCCTTTGAGCGGTTTGTTTCGCGATCAGTGATCACGTGTGCGCTTTTAACTGCACCAATTTGCTCAAAGTGTGCTTTAAGGCTGTCGTCGGTAGTTGCGTATGCAAGGCTACCAATAAATAGATTTGCCATAATGTAAATTCTATTCCTTCTTGTTAATGCTTTTCGTCAGATCGACCAAAGATCAACGGATTGAGGAAAGAATAGAAATACTCTTTTTCATTCACGTGTTACTTGCTCTGAACACCTCTAGTTAAGCACATTTTCGCTAGTTTTGCTATAGTGACTTGAAACACGCAAGCGTATGCGGTATAGTATAGCCAATGCTGGTACGCATTAGGGGTACTCCCTGATGCCAAGCAAAACAAACATCTACACCAGTGCCCCGGGTGGGCGCGTAGCAGCAAAAAACTTCACCATCTAGCAATAGGTGGTGACTTTTTATTTGGCGCGTAGTTTGGTAGGGTGGTAATAGAACGTAAACCATAAGGAGCATGAAAATGTTTAATCCAACATCTGCATTCAGTGGTTTCTCTGTCGATGATCTGGGCGCAGCGCAAGATTTTTACAGCAAACAACTTGGTCTTGAGGTGACCGATACGGGTATGGGCCTCCACCTGCATATTCCGGGCAATACGGCGCCGGTATTTGTATACCCTAAAGGCCCAGCGCATCAGCCGGCAACATACACGGTTTTAAATTTTACGGTAGATGATATCGATGCCGCCCTTGATGAGCTTGTACTCCGTGGCATTACGTTTGAGGTCTATGAGAATGCCGACGAAAAGGGCATTATGCGCGGCCTCACGAATAACATGGGTCCAGATATCGCGTGGTTTAAAGATCCCGCGGGCAATATTTTATCTATTCTCCAGGAAGCAAAATAAGCTAATTTAGGAAAGAAGATTCCAATATGACGCTGACGCTATTTGAAAAAGAGCATCTCGTAGATAATGTTTGGGCGTTTCGTTTTAAGTCAAGCGAACCGCTCACCTGGGTTGCTGGGCAGTATGTGCGTGTCGAATTGCCACACGACAACCCAGACGAAGAGGGCACGAAGCGCTGGTTTACAGACTCTGCCGCGCCATACGAGGGAATTCTGCAGATAACTACACGCGTCACGGACAGCACGTTTAAACAGGCACTTTTCACGCTCGAAATCGGTAGTACGAAGCTGCAACTTATCGAGGCTCCAGAGGGTGATTTTGTTTGGCAAGACTCAGAGCTGCCAGTCGTGTTTATAGCTGGCGGTATTGGCGTCACTCCATTCCGCAGCATCATGAAGCAGCGTATTCATGACGGCCAACCCGTAAATGCATCATTGGTATATGGCAGTCGAACTCCTGAGATACCATTCAAAAATGAACTTGCCGATTGGATGGGTGCCGACCCAACCCTAAAAGTACATTATATAAGTGGTAGTCCGCTTACAGCTGAGAGTCTCGCGTCGAAAATACCGACACTTAATAATTCGCTTGTATATCTATCTGGCCCAGAGCCAATGGTTGAAGCGCTTGGCGACGACCTAAAGAGCCATGGCTTGCCAGAATCCCAACTCAAGCAAGATTTCTTCCCAAACTACGACGAAAATAACTACTAGGCGAAATAAAAGCCCCTTCAATTACGAAGGGGCTTTTGGCGGCACTAGGATATAGCCTAGTGGGCGCTAACTACTTCAGTCGGTGCCGCATTACCGCTCGTTTGCTTTTTGCCATGAATAACAAATGTTGCAATCAAGAAGGCAATGCCGGCAAAGAGACTTGCGACCAAGAAGGCGCGTTTGTCGCCAGCAACCAGTGCTGAGACCGGGTCAAGTCCAGAACCTTCGGCAACAGATGATGCAACCCCAGACAGAATCGCGAGGCCTAGTGCGCCGCCCATCTGCTGTGAGGTGTTAAGCATGCCGGACGCCAATCCGGTCTGTTCGGCGTGCACCCCAGATGTCGCAGCAATATTCACAGAGATGAAGCTCATACCCATACCGGCAGCCATCAAAATGATGGCAGGAAGGATGCCGGTAAGGTACGTGCTTGTGACAGTTATTTGACTGAGCCATAGGAGTCCAAGGCCAAGCAGAACTGAACCAGCCATCAAGAACTTTTTAAAACCGACACGCTGCATGAAGCGTGGAACAGTATTTGCGACAACCGCAAGAACAATAGGGAAGGGTAGGAACGCGATACCAGCTTCTACTGGCTTATACTGCATAACGCTTTGTAGGTAGAGCGACAGCAAGAAGAATTGGCCAAGCATACCCGCAGTAATTGGGGTCATGATGGCATTCGCGCCGGCAACGTTTCGGATCTTAAAGATTGAAAGTGGCATAAGCGGGTGGCTTGCGCGTGACTCATTCCAGATAAATCCGGCAAGTAGCACAGCGCTCGCAAGTAATGTACCGATTGTCGCGAAGCTCGTCCAACCCCAGTTTGGCGCTTCGGTAAGCCCATATACCAGGCTCATAAGTCCAGATGTCACTAGTAGTGCACCGCGCAGGTCAAGGTGGCGATGTGAGGTGGTCGAAGCATGCACGGGAACGTACTTCAAGATACCAGCAATCGCAAGGATACCGACAGGTACATTGATAAAGAAGTTCCAGCGCCAGTTGAGGTATTCGGTGAATACGCCACCGATAACTAGCCCAGCCGCGGCACCGCCAGCGGCAACGGCCGACCACACGCCAAGCGCTGTGTTACGTGCCTTGCCTTCGCGGAATGTCGTAAGAACAATCGAAAGTGCGCTCGGTGACATAAACGCTGCACTCATACCTTGTAGGGCACGGAGCACAATCAGCTGAAGTGGTGACTGAGCAAGGCCAATAAGGAGTGATATGAGCGTAAAGCCACTGATACCAATTAATAATGTTCGACGACGACCAAAGAGGTCGGCGGCACGTCCACCGAGCAGCAGGGTGCCGCCAAAGGTGAGTGCGTAGGTTGTAATGACCCACTGGAGGGCTGATGGTTCAAACCCGAGCGCCTTCTGAATAGCCGGCAGGGCAACATTCGCGACAGACGTATCGAGAACAACCATGAATTGCGCTAATGCGAGGAGGGTGAGCACAATCCAACGTGATTGTTGTTTCATAGATTCCTTTCTTAAATTACTTGAAAACATCAACTATCGTACTTCAATATAGTTTAATATGTCAAGTAATTTGCTAAAAAATACAAAATGCGCTAGAATAACAGGTATGAACGATGTTTTGACACACGATAATCTTTACTGGATGCTGATTCAGGTTGCTTTTCGTTCAAAACACGGGTTGATGAAACTAGCTGAAAAGTATGATCTCACCGTTGTACAGCTACATAGTTTAGGTGCCATGAACCCAGGCGAGGCTATTCCTATGAATGAGCTTTCTTGCATTCTCCTCTGTGACGCCTCAAACGTAACGGGCATCGTAGACCGCCTCTTAGCCCAAGGCTATATTAGGCGCGAAGAAAACCCAGCTGATCGTCGCGTGAAGCTTATCACGCTCACGCTCGAAGGCGAAAAACTCCGTACTACGTTGCTTGAAGAGGTCTCGCAGTACGAACTGCCTGAAATGAAGCGTCTTACGAGTGAGCAGCGCCGCGAGCTCAAGTTAATGCTATCTCTTATCTTACAGCCACCGGAAAAGGCATAGGCTTTTAATTTTAGCGTAAGTATGGTACAATAACAGAAAGGAATTGTCCCCGGAGGGGCATTATTTTTATGACAGATCACAAATTCATTCGCAACATTGCAATTATCGCACACGTTGACCACGGTAAAACGACTCTCGTTGATGGTCTTCTTAAGCAAAGTAAAACCTTCCGCGACAACCAAGCGGAAATGGGCCAGCATCTTATTATGGATAGCGGCGATCAAGAGCACGAGCGTGGTATTACCATCACCGCTAAGCAGACAAGTATCTACCATGGTGACTACAAAATCAACATTATCGATACCCCAGGCCACGCCGACTTTAGCGGTGAAGTAGAGCGCACGCTCAATATGGCCGATGGAGTACTTCTTATCGTTGACGCTCAAGAAGGCCCAATGCCACAGACAAAGTTTGTGCTTTCAAAGGCACTTGAGCTTGGCCTTAAGCCAGTTGTTGTTATTAACAAAATCGACAAACCTGCACGCCGTATCGCAGAAGTTGAAGACGAACTTTCTGACCTCTTCCTCGAGCTTGCCACCGACGACAGTCAGTTGCAGTACCCAATCTACTACGCAATCGGTCGCGAAGGCAAAGCATGGAAATCTATGCCAGAAAACGTTGATCAGCATGCCGACCTCGAGCCTATTTTTGACGCAATCGTTAACGACATCCCAGCACCAAGTGTTGATGAAAGTGGTGCTTTACAACTTCTTGTAACCAGTCTTACCTATGATTCATTCCTCGGTAAGTACGCGATCGGCCGCATTACGCGCGGCGCTGTAAAGCGTGGCCCAGTTGTGCTTATCAAGCGTGATGGCACGCAAATTAGCAGCAAGATTGAGAAAATCTTCGGCTACCGTGGTCTTCAAAAAGAAGAAATCGAAGAAGCTGGCGCCGGTGACATTGTTGCGCTCGTTGGTGTGGCTGACGCACACATCGGTGAAACAATTGCCGATAAAGACGCACCAGAAGCGCTTCCTACAATTGACATCGAAGCCCCAACGCTGAGCATGTACCTTGGTCCAAACACCAGCCCAATGAAAGGTAAAGAAGGTGAATTCACAACCTCACGCCAAATTGGTGACCGCCTAAAGAAAGAGCTTGAAACAAACGTTTCACTCCGCGTTGAAGAAAACGGTATCGGCTTTACGGTAAGCGGTCGTGGTGAATTACACCTTTCTGTGCTTATCGAAACAATGCGCCGCGAAGGCTTTGAATTCGAAGTTGGTCGCCCACAGGTTGTGACAATCATGGAAGACGGTGTTGAAAAAGAACCAGTCGAAGAGCTCTACATCGAAGTTGCCCCAGAATTTGTTGGTGCAGTAAGCCAAGAGCTTGGTGCTCGCCGCGCTGAAATGCGCGCACAAGAGCAAACTTCGAGCGGCACCGCTCGCCTAGACTACATCTTGCCAACTCGCGCACTCATTGGCCTTCGCAATATCTTACTTACCCAAACTAAGGGTACGGTTATTATGAACAGCTTGCCACACGGCTACCAGCCACTTAGCGGCAAATTACCAAAGAACCGCAACGGTGTACTGATTTCATTCGAGGCTGGCACAACAACGCCATACGCATTGCAGACCGCTGAAGCTCGCGGTGAATTGTACGTTGGCGCAGGTACGGTTGTCTACGCTGGTATGATTATTGGCCTCAACCGCCGTAACGAAGACATGGAAATCAACGTCTGTAAGGCAAAGCACCTCACCAATATGCGCTCAAGTTCGAGTGACGGTGTTGTGCAGCTAACGCCATTTACAGACCTTAGCCTTGAGCAGTGTATCGACTTTATCGAAGACGACGAGCTACTCGAAGTAACACCTAAGAGCCTTCGCCTTCGCAAGCGCTACCTCGACGCAAACGAACGCAAGCGTCACCAAAAGTAAGTCAAACTTTTAAAGAGATGAGCCAGTAGCTCATCTCTTTTTATTGCATTCTAGGCGGTTGTAACAGATACATGAAACCCGTATAATACGGATATGTTTAACCGTTGGCGACCTCAAAAACAAAACAAGCTTGTCACAAAAAGTGCCGATACCGTTAAGACTGCAGTAGTGCAAACCGCCGGCGCACTCATGCCAGTTGGTGAAAGCCCTGAGGAAGGCCTAAAGGCGCTATTTGATGAAGTGCAGCAGCGTCGCATCTATCCGGACGGTAAGACTTTCGCGGACATGATTCCACGCAAACGCATTCGTAAATTATTACGCGAATACGAGGCCGAGCAGGTGCAGCCTGGTTTTGACTTACATACTTTCGTTGATAAACATTTCTATGAATTTCTTCCAGAGCATGGCGCGGTAAATATTGACAGTAGCTCTAATACGCGCGAACACGTACGTAATTTATGGCCTCAATTGCAGCGCCGTAATCGTCGCGATCGAGGATCATTGATCGCAGTCCCACATGAATATGTCGTGCCGGGCGGCCGTTTTAGTGAGCAATTCTATTGGGATTCATACTTTATTATGCTTGGGCTTGCAGCTGACGAACATTGGCCAATCATCGAAGGTATGATGAAAAACTACAGCTTCATGATGTTCAAATTTGGTCGCATCCCGACGGCAAACCGCACGTACTTTTTGACGCGTAGCCAACCTCCGTTCTTTGCGCAGATGGTGCGCTTACTGGCAAAACATAACGGCCGCACGCGTACACTTGCTGAGTATTTGCCATCACTACTACTCGAATATCGATTCTGGATGAAAGGACGTCGTGAAGTTATTGCAGATGCAGATTTACAGGCGAAACTGCGCAGCGTTTGTATGCCAAATGGAGTCGTCTTAAACCGCTATTTCGACGACAAAGCCACTCCGCGCCCAGAATCACACCGTGAAGATGCTGAAACAGCTGCATTTGCAGTTACGCAGAATAAGCGAAAAGTTTACCGTGACCTACGCGCCGCTGCCGAGAGCGGCTGGGACTTTAGCAGCCGCTGGTTTACCGACCCAAATAAAATCGAAACTATTCACACAACTGATATGGTACAGGTAGATTTAAACTGCTTGCTCTACCAACTTGAAATGACTATTGCCGATGCATATATGGCGCTCAAGCAACCATTGCTTGCACGCAAATTCCACCAGGCTGCCGAAAAGCGTGCTGATGCAATTCGGCGCTACTGCTGGAATCCAGAAACACAGTTCTTCGAGGATTACAATTTCAGAACCGGCACAACGACTGGCAAGGCAACGCTTGCCGGTGCATTCCCGCTCTACGCTAAAATCGCAACCAGCGAACAAGCCGCAGCGGTTGCAAAACGGCTTGAGCAAGACTTCTTGAAAAAGGGCGGACTTGTCACGACCCTCGAAACCACAGCGCAGCAATGGGATGCGCCAAACGGCTGGGCGCCATTGCAGTGGACAACAATTCAGGGTTTGCGCGAATATGGCTATCACGGACTTGCGAATACAATACGCGATAGGTGGCTCGAGTTAAACGAGCGGGTATATGAAACTACACAAAAAATGGTTGAAAAATATGATGTTGTAACTGCGCAGCCTGGCGGCGGTGGCGAGTATCCATTGCAGGATGGATTCGGCTGGACAAACGGTGTATATGCGGCGCTATACGATGAAAGGCAGGGTGAGCATGGCAAGTAAACCGTGGAGTGAAGTTAACGCGATTTATCAGATTTATCCGCGTAGCTTCAAAGACAGCAACAGCGACGGTATTGGCGATTTACGCGGGGTAATTGAAAAGCTCGACTACATTCATGGCCAAAAAGATTCACTAGGCATAGATGCAATCTGGTTTAGCCCAATCTTCTCATCGCCAATGGCAGATATGGGCTACGACGTAAGCAATTACTGTGATATCGATACGCTCTTCGGTACGCTTGACGATTTTAAGGAACTTGTCGAAAAAGCACACGAGCGTAATATCAATGTGATGATCGATTTCGTGCCAAACCACACGAGCGACCAACATCCGTGGTTCTTGGCCTCACGTAAAAATGATAAAGACAAAAAAGATTATTACGTATGGCGTGACGCAAAGCCAGACGGTAGCGCACCAAACAACTGGCTCAGTATTTTTGGTGGTTCTGCATGGGAGTGGGATGACGATCGCAAGCAATATTACCTGCACACATTCCTCAAAGAGCAGCCCGATTTAAACTGGGATAACCCACTCGTTCGCGACGAAATGAAGCGTGTCGTGCGATTTTGGATGGAGCTCGGCGTTGATGGTATTCGCGCCGATGCAGTGCGCTGGATGAGCAAAGATCCTGAGTTGCACGATGATCCGGTTAATGCGGAGTGGAAGCCAAATGGAAGCGATAACACGTTTGATTCTCTGCGCCATAAGTACAGTCGTTTCTGGAAAAACCTCTTTCCTTACCTACGCGAACTAACTGATGTCATGGCGGAGTTCGATAATCGTATTATGATTTTCGAGGATTATCCAGACGATAATTACTCGACCAAATCACAGTATCTTGGGTTTTATAATGTCGATCCAAAAATTGGTATGCCGTTTAATTTTGAGGGACTATGGGCAAAGTTTGATGCCACAACATTCCGTAATTTCATTACAGAATTCCAGGGTATGATTGACCCAGAAGCGCATCGTCCCATTTATTGTTTTGGCAATCACGATCAGTGGCGTATGGTGAGTCGCTATGGCAGCGACGAAAAAGCTCGGCTCGTAGCATTATTGCAAATGACATTGCCGGGTCTGCCGACGCTCTACTATGGTGACGAGCTCGGCATGCCAAATACGCCAGTCACACACGAAGAAATTCGTGACCTATCTGCATTTAGTTCTGGCGATGATAGTGTCAGTCGTGATCCTGAGCGCACGCCCATGCAGTGGGATAAAGGTCAGTTTGCAGGCTTTAGCGATGTAAAGCCATGGTTGCCGGTAGGTAAAAATGTCAGTACCCATAACGTCGCGGCAGAGCTTCACGAACCGGACTCGTTCTTATCGCTCTACCGCAGACTATTACGTCTTCGCTCGCGTCATGAGATTTTGCGCAACGGATCGTATGAAGCATTCGGCGACACTGACAAAAACGTCTTTGTATTTTCGCGCAGGCTCAGCGATGAGCATGTATTTGTAGTGCTCAATTTCAGCGATAAAAAGCAGACATTCACGCTGCCACACAAGGGTAGGGTGATCTGTTGTACGCACCCTGTCGATTATCCTGAAATCGATAAAGACCACACAATCATGCTCCGTCCCTATGAAGGAGTAGTGGTTGAGTGTAGTAAGCACCCTCTCCAGCAATCTGTAGACTAACGCACGCCCTTTGGAAGAAAACCGTTTTCAGGATTAAAACCGGCTTCCCATTTGTAGTTTTTGTTATATCCCAAATCTTTCATGAGTTTTGTTGGCGCATTGCGAATATGCAGGGGAATCTTAGAGTCCGGGAAGCGCTTTGCTAAATCTTTCGCCGCATACATAAGTTCGCTTATCTCACGTGATTTATCACTGCGAGCAAGAGCGGTAGCACAGTGATAAAGATTGTAATTAGCTTCAGGCAAACCAACACGTTCAACCGCTTGAAATGTCGCTACCGCAAGGGCAAGCGCCCCATTGCCAGCAAGGCCGATATCTTCACTAGCGAAAATGACCATGCGCCTCGCAATAAATTTCGGATCTTCACCAGCATCAATCATACGGCTCATGTAGTAAAGTGTTGCAGTTACATCGCTCCCGCGCATACTTTTAATAAACGCCGAAACAACATCATAGTGCATATCGCCCTTTTTATCGTAGCCCGGAACTTTCTTTTGTGCAGCGGCTTTCACGATTTCGGGTGTTATCTTTTCGCCAAAACTAAGCGCAAGTTCGAGATTACCCAGCGCCGTACGGGCATCACCGCCAGCCAACTCTGCTAAGTAATCAATCGCTTTTGGTGTAATATTTTTTGTTTTTTTAACTTTAGTAAGTGCACGTTTAATAATATCGACAATGTCCTGTTTCTCTAATGGCTCTAAGACAAGTACGCGGCTTCGGCTCAGTAGTGGGGTGATGACCTCGAAGCTCGGGTTCTCTGTGGTGGCGCCTATAAGCGTGATAAGCCCGGATTCCACATGCGGCAAAAACGCATCCTGTTGAGCCTTATTAAATCGATGGATCTCATCAACAAAAAGAATTGTTCGTTGGCCCAGGTTCCAATTTTGACGGGCATGCTCGATAACTTTTTCGACATCTTTTTTGCCACTCGTAACCGCCGAAAGTTCAATAAACTCAGCCTCTACCTCACGCGCAAGTATCCGGGCAAGTGTAGTCTTGCCGCTGCCTGGAGGCCCCCACAAAATAAGACTGACAGGCTCTTTGCTACGTACAATTTGGCGCAAAATCTCACCCTTACCAAGCAAATGCGCCTGGCCGATTACTTCGTCCAGGGTCGTTGGCCGCATACGCTCCGCTAAAGGCACTCTCTCCATTCCCTTATTATATAACAGATGAGGAGGAGCAATCTTGCAGAGAGTGCTGATAGTGGGCATCTCACGTAGGTTAGGTGATTTTACAGCCCCTAGCTTTGACGCTATACTAGAGGAACAATGACACGACAAACTGTACTACTAGTATTTGGTGGAGAATCATCCGAGCATGAGGTATCCGTTAGCTCGGCACGCAACATTTATGCCGCAATGGACGGCGAAAAATATGATACAAAACTGTGTTTCATCGATGTACACGGTAAGTGGTGGCTGCTTGATTCTTGGACAGAGAATCTCGAGCGCCATGGTGGCGTGCAGCTTGTTGCTGCCCCAGGCTCGAAAAGCTTTATGACCGTTCCGGGCAACTCGGTGCTACATATTGATGTAATCTTCCCGGCACTGCATGGCAAAAATGGCGAAGACGGCACAGTGCAAGGGCTCGCAACACTCCTTGGTGTACCAATTGTTGGCTGTGATGTGACAGCAAGCGCAGTGTGCATGGATAAGGCAATTACAAAGCAAATCCTGATGGCAAGTGGTATTAAAACCGCCAACTTCCACCTGCATCGACGAGGCGAAAACATACCAACATACGAAGAGATGGCTAAGGATCTTGGTGAAGTATTCTTCGTAAAGCCCGCGCGCGCGGGTAGTTCGGTTGGTGTGAGCAAGGTACATAACGCCGAGGAATATATGCCAGCGGTCAAGGGCGCATTGCAGCACGATGACCGTGTGCTGATTGAGGAGTTTGTCGATGGTCGCGAGTTGGAACTAGCGGTTCTCGGTAATCCGCCGAAACATCAGGTGAGTGGTGTTGGTGAAATCATCTCGGGTGCTGAATTCTACGATTACGAGGATAAGTATGCTGACACAAGCGCAGCCCAGGTACTTACAAATGTCGAAATGAGCGACGAATTGCTTGCAAAACTACAAGACACAGCAAGTCGCACCTATGCGGTGCTCGGTTGTCGTGGTCTTTCTCGCGTCGACTTCCGTATGAGAGGTAATGTGCCGTATGTTCTTGAGGTAAATACTATGCCTGGATTTACTAATATCAGCATGTATCCAAAATTATGGCGCGCAGCGGGCATGCATTACCCTGAACTTGTCGATAAATTGATACAATTAGCAGTGAAAGATTCGTAGAGGAGAGATTGTCATGGGCTTTGAAGTAACAGTTGTTATCTTTGTTATTATTCTACTTTTGAGCGGCATCAAAGTAGTGAATCAGTTTGAGCGGGGAGTCGTACTAACACTCGGTAAATTTACTGGCATTCGCGAACCTGGCCTTCGCCTCGTGGTTCCTATTTTCCAACGAATGATCAAGGTGGATCAACGAACCAATACTATCGACATTCCAAAGCAAGAAGTTATTACCAAAGATAACGTAACAGTAAATGTTGATGCGGTTGTATACTTCCGTGTAAAAGATGCCGAAAAGGCAATCCTTGAGGTTGCTAACTTTGTCTACGCAAGTAGTCAATTCGCCCAAGCGGCGCTCCGTGATGTAACGGGTAATGTAGATCTTGACGACCTCCTAAGCAAGCGCGACGAGGTAAGTCAACAAATTGAGCAAATCGTCGATACCGAAACCGAAAAGTGGGGTATTGATATCGAGAACGTAAAGATCCAGAATATCGAACTACCACAGGATATGAAGCGTGCAATGGCAAAGCAAGCCGAGGCAGAGCGTGAGCGCCGTGCCGTAATTATTAGTGCTGATGGGGAGCGCCAGGCGGCGCAGGGTATCGCCGATGCCGCAACAACACTGGCAAAGAGCGCAGGTGGTATGAACATCCGTACCTTGCAAACACTAGAGAAGATTGCAAGCGAACCAAGCCAGAAGACGCTCGTAGTATTACCAACCGATATGGCAAATAGCGGCATCGCGCAGGCGATTACGTTCAGCGAATCGAACAAGAAGTAGTAATCAATGCAAGACAACCAAGTGTTTCGCCAGCGAATGCTGGATCGTGTATTACCTGAGGTCGCAGACGAACTAGGCATAGGGTATAGAAGCTTTTCGAAAGATTGGGTCCATCACTTTGCGAAGGGTGGCAAGCAGGCTGAGGTATTTGGCTATAAATTTAGCATTAATAATGCCGCTGCCTCGGCAACCGCAGACGACAAGGTAGCCACAGCCGCATTACTAGAAGCCGCCAACGTGCCGTGTATTCCGCATGTACTCGTATACAACCATAAAGGTCAAATTGATCGCTATGCTTCGGTTGAAGGTGAGGTTGTCGCAAAGCCACTGCGCGGCATGAGTGGCGCTGGCGTGCTACGCTTTCCAAGTCAGCAAGAAGCAGAGCGATACATGCTCGAAACAGCTCGCTTTGCATGGACAGTGGCGCCATATCGTACGATCACTCGCGAGATTCGCTCAATCGTGCTCGACGGCGATATTCTACTAACCTACGAAAAGCGCCAGTCAATCGTTGAGGATGGCAAGGTGACGATGTTTAACCTTAAATACGGTGCCCAGCCTACGGATATTATTGCAGAAGGTGAAGTGCGCGATATTACACTCCGCGCAATGAAAGCGCTCAACCTGCGCGTCGCTGCAGTTGATGTTGTTGAAGTCAATGGTGAGTACGAAGTCCTCGAAATAAATAGCGGCATCACCATGGAGCACTACATGCGTATGAGTGAGCAACATTACGGGCGCGGCAAAGATGTCTATACGAAAATCATTGCAGCCTCGCTTGCATAGCATAAAAATAATCCTAGAGTTCTAGGATTATTTTTATGGTGCGGGTAGAGGGAGTCGAACCCTCATCTCAGCCTTGGGAAGGCTACATAATAGCCGCTATACGATACCCGCGCAGTCACTTTAGTATATAACACCTTGGCTCCACTGTTAATAAAAAACAGACCAACTTTCGTTGATCCGCTTTTCTTGGTGGCTCCTACTGGACTTGAACCAGTGACACGAGGCTCTTCAGGCCTCTGCTCTACCAACTGAGCTAAAGAGCCACACTTCGCTCTATTTTACTAGATAAGGGGCAAATAGACAAGCGGGTGGGTAAGTTGTTATGATGGGTGTGTAATGCAGCCGGTAAGCGATGATGAATTCGACCAACTAATCCAACGTGCAATGCTCGAATTGCCACAGGAATACATTAAAGGTCTCGACAACGTCGCGATTACCTATGCCGACGAGCCAACTCCCGAGCAGCTTATTGCAAATCACGTTGGCCCAAACCAGCTTTTACTCGGGCTGTACGAGGGAATTCCGCAAACTTCACGCTTTGCTACAAGCTATAGCGGTGTGCTGCCCGATAAAATAACAATTTTCAAACACCCAATCATGATCGTGACGCACGATGCGGTCTCATTCTTCGAGCAAATCAAGCGCACGTTATGGCATGAAATCGCTCATCACTATGGCCTCGGCCACGATCGAATCCATGTGCTTGAACGTAGTTAAACGATGTATTTTTCACATTAAATTCTACTTACTATATCTGTATAATGAGTAGTTGGCATATTAAATAATTGATATCGTAAATAAAAGGAGACACATGTCCGAACACCCTACTCACTCGGCGCACCACCACGCGAGTAAGTTGACGCACCGTGAACGAACAATGGCGCTTACTATCGTGGCGCTTGCGTTTGTCATGGACTTGCTCGACAATACTATCGTTAACATCGCGATCCCATCAATTCGCGAAAACCTTCACGCAAGCTACGCAACGATTCAGTGGCTAATTGCTGGATATGCACTTAGCTTTGCAGTGCTGCTGATTACCGGTGGCCGCATGGGTGACGTATTTGGCTACAAAAAGCTCTTTATGTGGGGTGTTGGTGGCTTCACGCTCGCAAGTCTCTTGAGTGGCCTCGCCTGGAACTCTGAAGTTCTAATCGCTGCCCGTCTCTTGCAGGGTGGTATGGCGGCACTGATGGTTCCTCAGGTGATGAGCCTGATGCAGGTCATGTTCAAGCCAAGTGAACGTGGTGGCGTGATGGGCATCTTTGGCGCGCTCGCAGGCGTCGCGGCAAGCCTTGGCCCTGTCATCGGTGGTATTCTTATTCACTTCAACATTGCCGGCCTCGACTGGCGCCCAATCTTTTTGATTAATGTGCCAGTTGGTATTTTCGCGCTCTTTATGGCGGCGAAATACTTGCCTGACGGTAAATCTCCACACCCACTCAAGCTTGATATCGTCGGTACGCTTCTTGTGGTTGCGTCTATGTTCCTTCTTGTATTCCCACTCATCGAAGGTCGCGACTACGACTGGCCACTCTGGTGCTTCGCAATGATGGCGGCAGCCGTTCCAGTACTTGGCCTGTTTATCTGGTGGCAGAGTATCAAGGATAAGAAAGACGGTTCTCCACTTGTTGTCCCGGCGCTTATGAAGACTCGTACATTTGTGACAGGCCTTATTGTGAACGTTATCTTTGAAGGTGCAATGATTGGCTTCTTCCTGCCATTCACCCTTATTTTGCAGGTTGGCCTTGGTTACGAAGTTATCAAAGCCGCATTAACGGGTATCCCAACAGCAATCGGTATCTCTGTAGTTATGGCGGTATTTGGCCAGAAGCTTATTCCAAAGCTTGGTCGTTACACTATGACACTCGGTACGGTGATTATGGCAGCGGGCCTTGGCCTTATCTACTTTTTTGTCCACTGGCACGGCCTCAATACAACTCCATGGGAATTCATCCCAGGACTTCTCGTGACAGGCGCAGGCATGGCGCTCATTATGTCACCAATGTTCTCAGTTGTGCTTACTGATGTAGATTCAAAGCACGCAGGTAGTGCATCGGGTGTGTTGAATGCAGTCCAGCAGCTCGGTGGCGCAGTCGGTACCGCACTCATCGGTGTATTCTTCTTTGGTCAGCTCGTTACGAGCGCGCCGGCAAGCTTTGCCTCCGTAGAGCCAAGCATTCGCTCTAGTCTCGCTGATGCGCACCTACCTAAGGCGACTGAAGATGAGATCCTAAAGGGCGCAAAGACATGTTTTGTTGACACTAACAAAGCGAAAGATGCAAGCGAAACTCCAGAAAGCTGTAAAAAACTTCAGCAACCCGCAGCAGCTCCATCTGCTGAAATGCTTGCACGCATGACACCAGAGCAAATCAGCCAAATGAAGGCTGCTCAGGAAAAGACAGGTAAGATTATTGGCAACGCAATTACCGATGGCGTCAAAAAGGCTAACGCGGCAAACTTTGCTGATGCATTCCGCGTTGCTGTTCTATTCGAACTCGGGATCTTGGCAGCAGTGTTCTTGCTAAGCTTTGCGCTTCCACGCCACATTCGCCCAAGCGAAGATGGTATGGGTCACTAGGATCTAGTTACTTAAGCACTTTGCGCGCAAGGCTTACGACATCTGAAACCGGCTTAGACTCAAGGGTCTGGCCGGTTTTATAGCTGAGCATAATCCATTGCTTGTTAGTCAGAATGTGGAGCAAGCCTAAATCTTCATCAAAATACGCTTCGTTGCCGAGACCTTTAACATCTTCAGTGTGGGCTACATTCTTTTTATGGCCACTGAACTCTGACTTATTTTGTGTGATACCCGCTGGATTGGTCGCAGATCGTACCGAGATAGCAAGGCTTTGCATCGCGTTGCCATCGGCGTTTTTGTCGGTATAGCTACAGCGGCTCGTTGCAGTCTCGGCGTCAGATGCAACCACAGGGGTATTAGCATCAGTACTGATTACTTCATTACCGAGCACATCCATAGCCTTAGCAGGTGTCAGCATATCACAGGCCTTTGCGGGATCGTACGCGAGCTTTGGTGGGTGTGGCTGGTTGTAGATGAAAAGCGCGCCAATGATTGCCGCGCAGACAACGACACCCGTGCCAATTGCGAATTGTTGCTTATGGTCTGTAACGTAGGTCTTGGCTGTCTCGAGGTAGTCTTTCATAATTAGTTACAGTATAGCAGTAGTGGTGGCTATACAGCTAATGAATATTCTGCTACTTTAAGCATATATTAACGTGTATCAATTTAACTGAGTACTATGTATAAGAAAATAGCCGTTGCCGGATTTGTTATTGCCACGTTTGTTATCTACAGCCTTCATCAGCGAAATGAGGGTTCTCAGGCAGTGCAAAAAGTCTCAACAAGCCAGAATGCCACTTCACAAAGTGCCGTTTCTAGCTCAAATACCACATCCCCAGTCGCCTCTACGGTAAGCTACAAAGACGGCTCGTATACTGGTAAAAGTAGTGATGCGTTTTATGGCTATGTGCAGGTCCGTGCAACAATCACAGGAGGCAGGCTAAGCGATGTGACGATTCTTAACTACCCACAGGACCGTGATAATTCAGTCGAGATTAACAATGCTGCGCTTCCTCGACTAAAACAGGAGGCAATCCAGATACAGTCTGCACAAGTTGACGGTGTTTCAGGTGCGACTGACACGAGCCAAGCATTTGAAGAATCACTTGCCGATGCGCTCACGCAGGCGAAAGCATGATAAAAGAAACTCGGCAGATTATGGGCATGCCAATCGTGCTTATGACGCCAGATGAATCGCTAACAAATGAGAATATCGAGGAAGTCTTCTCGTTTTTTAGGCATGTCGACGAAACCTACAGTCCGTTTATTGAATCAAGTATCGTGTCGCGTATTAATAGAGGCGGAGTAGGCGAACCAGAATATACAGACGAACTCCGTGAAATTTTAGCAATCGCTAAAAGCACAAAGCGGCAAACGAATGGATATTTTGATGTATGGTACAAAGGTAATTTCGATCCGTCGGGCATTGTGAAGGGCTGGGCAATTGCTAAGGCAGCACAAATCCTCGGTAAATATACTAATAACTTTTATATTGAAGCAGGTGGTGATATCCAGATAAGCGGTGCAAATGATGAAGGCAATCCGTGGCGAATCGGCATCCGCAATCCCTTTGATCGTCATCAAAATGTAAAGATAATCACACTCAAAGATGGCGCAATTGCTACTTCTGGAACTGCGATCCGCGGGGAACATATCTACGATCCTATCAACAATAAAGAACTGAATGAGGTTGCTTCAATCAGTGTTATCGCACCAAATATTATCGATGCCGATCGCATGGCAACAGCGGCGTTTGCTATGGGCGCCAAAGGGATTCATTTTATCGAACAGCTTGATGGCTATGATGCCTACGCGGTAATGCATGATAAAACAGCGATAACAACGACGGGTTGGCATAACTACGAGGTAACGGCATGAACTACATAGATAATCTTATTAACCGCATCACGATGTACCGTTTGCTTATATATTATCTTTGCGGCCTGTTGCTCACGGCAATGTTTTTCGGCGCAATTGGCACACTTGCGTACCCGCCACAAATGATCTTGCTCTCTGTGTCAATTACGGTAGGCGCGTGCTACGTAGTGAATTACATATTTGCTAAAATCTACGAAGCCCCAAGCAACACAGAATCGGCACTCATCACCGGGCTTATTTTGGCACTCATCATCACGCCGATGTCGTCGCTCAAAGACGTCACGTTCCTTGTGGCTGCCTCAGGCCTCGCGATTGCATCCAAGTACATCATTGCAATTGGCAATAAGCATGTATTTAACCCAGCAGCTATTGCTGTAGTATTAACCGCACTTGGCCCTAAAGAATCTGCCAGCTGGTGGGTCGGATCGGTCGCGTTGTTGCCGTTCGTCATTGCGGGCGGCCTGCTCATTATTCGCAAGATTCGTCGCGCCACAATGCTCGTGATCTATCTTGCCCTAGCTGTTTGCTCAGTCGCCGTAATGGCCGCGTTAACAAGCCATGATGTGGGCGCTGCAATGCAGGCGACGTTCCTTCATTCATCGCTTTTCTTCCTCGGGTTCGTAATGCTCACTGAGCCATGGACCTCACCGTCAATAAAGATCCATCGATACATTTATGCAGGACTTGTCGGGTTGCTTTTCTCGCCACTCATACAAATCGCTGGTATCTACTCAACTCCAGAGCTCGCACTAATAATGGGTAATTTCTATGCGTTTTTTGTCACGCCAATCGCCAAAACCAAAGTCCGTATTACCCGCCGTACAACGTATGGTTCAAATACTGAAGATATCGAGTTAACGCCCGAGCATCCGTTCTTATATAAGCCAGGGCAGTATATCGAAATGACGTTGCCACACCGTGGTAGCGATACGCGGGGCGCTAGGCGTTACTTTACGCTCGCCTCATCACCAACCGAAGATACGCTCCACCTCGGTGTTCGCTATTACGAAAATGGCAGCAGCTTTAAAGAAGTGCTGCATAATAGCGATAATGCATTAATGTCTGTTGGGCAAGTGGGCGGCGATTTCATATTGCCAAGCGACCCAAACGCTAAGCTGGCATTTATTGCAGGCGGCATTGGTATTACGCCGTTCAGAAGCATGGCGAAATACATGTCCGATACAAACGACCATCGATCAGCTATCTTGCTTTACGGTGAGCGAAGCGTCGAGGATATTGCATATAAAGAGGTTTTCGAGGAAGCTCGCATCAAAGTGGGGCTCACGACGAAATACGTACTGAGTGCAGTATCGACAGCACAAGATAACATAATTGCTGGAACAATTAGCCGAGAGTTTATCGAGCGCGAAATACCAGATTACGTATCACGCATATTTTATATTTCTGGCCCACAATCAATGGTGCAGGGTATAAGGAACGAGCTCCGCGCGATGGGGGTCCCACGGCGAAATATTAAAGCAGACTACTTCTTCGGCTACGCATAGTAAGCATATGTAGTATGATGAGTATATGGATATGTTTATTGTATTTTGCGCAAAGTATCTCATTATCGTCATTGGGTTACTCGCTCTAGGCTATTGGCTTACATTGCCGCGCAAGCAAAAAACAGAAGTACTTATCATGGGCATAATCACTGGGATTGTGGCGTTCATCCTTGCCAAAACAGGTGGCGCAATGTTTACTGACCCTCGTCCATTTGTCTCAGATGGCGTCACGCCGCTCTTTGCATACACTGCCGACAATGGATTCCCATCTGACCATACGCTACTCGGTATGATTGTTACCATGGCGCTGCTCAGCGTATCTCGCAAATGGGCGGTTAACTTGTTTGTGCTAACTGTTATTGTGGGCGCATCACGTGTACTCGCCGGTGTTCATCACCCTATTGATATCGTTGGTAGCATCTTGTTTGGCGCCCTTGGTGGGGTAGTGGCGATATACATTACGCCAAAAATCATTGGCTCGTTAGCAGGCTCAAAATATGCCAAAATGCTTGGGTTGCACGGCACCGCAAAGAAGAAAAAGCAGTAATATTGAGTATTTTTAAAACACTACCACCCCTGTAATACGGGGTGTTTTAGTATTTCATTTAATAAAGTACCTTGACAGTCATAGTAATGTGATATACAATACAGACATGATCGATACGAAATTAACGTCAGATCTTTTACGCGGACACACCGACACGATGATCCTCAGGTTGCTCATCGATGGGGATAGGTACGGGTACGAGATCACCAAGCACATCCTCGATGCCTCGGGTGGTGAATACGAGCTGAAAGAAGCCACAATGTATTCCAGCCTTAAACGCCTCGAATCCGATGGCCGCATTTCCTCATACTGGGGCGACGAAAGTCAGGGCGGCCGCCGCAAATATTACCATATAACAGAAAACGGCCGGGAAGTTTACGATACGAATATTACTACCTGGAACGCAGCTAAGAAAATTTTAGAAAAGTTATTATAGGAGAAATTATGGAAAACAAGTTACAGCAATTCATCAACCAAGCTTTTGCGCCATACGGGAACTTTCCCTCACGTAAAGATGTAGAGCAAGAGTTACTTGCAAACCTTACCGAAAAATATAACGACCTCAAGCGCGATGGTAAAAGCGACGAAGAGGCATACCAGGCAACGGTCGACTCATTTGGTGATGTCACCGAAATTATGGAAAATGTTCAGCACACTCCTCGAACCGAACTTGAAAAAGATGACCGTTCAGTAGGTCGCACACTCCGTGAGACCTTCAAGCTTGCAAAGAAGAGTAGTTCTAAATTCTCAATGACCGAACTGAAGCAGAGTGATTTGAGTGCTACGCAGCTTACAGGCTCTAACTTTAGCTTCGCATCTCTAAGTGAGACAAATTTTGACGGTTCGAATCTCACAGATTCAACGTTTAACGGAGCAGATGTTCGTGGCTCGTCATTTGCGGGCGCAAACCTAACAAATGCCTCATTTGCCGGAAGCGACCTTACGAATGTCAATTTTGAAAGTGCAAACCTAACAAACGCACACTTGAAAGCATGTGCCCTGAAAGATGCTTCATTCAAAGATGCAATTCTTGATAACGCATACTTCAAGCATTCTGATCTTTCAGAAGTATCGTTTGAAGGCCAAACGCTTACAGGCACTGTATTTGATGGCACTTCAGTGAAGAAGGCTTCATTCAAAGACGCAACGTTAACGGACGTAACATTCCATCATTCAGACGTGAAGCACACAATCTTTGATGGCGCAAAAATGGATAAAGTAACATACGCATTGCTGAAGGGCGCAAAAGCAAACCTTGAAAATGTCACGGTGGAGTAAAACTAATGAGTACGATTACTGTAAAAAACCTCACGAAAGCCTACGGCAAGCAGCAAGTGCTCAAAGGTGTAGACTTTACCGTCGAAGAAGGTAAAATCTTCGCACTTCTCGGCAGCAACGGTGCCGGTAAGACAACCACGATTAACATTCTTACAACACTTATTCCAGCCGATGGTGGCGAAGCAGATGTTGCAGGATTCAGTGTAGCAACCGAAGCACAAAAGATCCGTAAAGCAATCAGCCTCACTGGTCAATTCGCAGCCGTCGACGACATGCTCTCAGCACGCGAAAACCTCCAACTCATTTGTGATCTACGCCACGTAAAAAACGCTGGTTCCGTAGCAGCAAAATTGCTCGAAGATTTCGGCCTAACCGATGCCGCCGATCGTCGCGTTGCGACATTCTCAGGTGGTATGCGCCGCCGACTCGATATCGCAATGAGTCTCGTAGGCTCGCCTAAGATTATTTTCTTGGATGAGCCAACAACTGGCCTCGACCCAGAAGCACGCAACGAAATGTGGCGTACTATCCGCAAGCTCGCAAATAGCGGCACAACGATCTTATTGACTACTCAGTATCTCGATGAGGCCGACGAACTTGCAGATCGAATTGCAGTACTCGACGGCGGTAAAATAGTCGCAAACGGTACAGCTTCTGAGCTCAAAAAACTTGTACCAGCAGGCCTCGTCGAAATGACCTTCGCCGACGACCTGGTTGCCCAAAAAGCAGCCAACGCACTTACAGAATTCGCACCGAAGCAAGATGGCTTAAAGCTTACGGTTACTGGCGACGGTAGCGTAAAAGGCCTCGCGAACCTCTTCCGTAAAATGGAAGCTGCTGGCTGCGAACCAACAGAATTTTCACAAAAGCAACCAACACTCGATGACGTATTCTTCAAGCTAACAGGCAAGCAGAAATCAAACCCGAGTGATAAGAAAGTGGAGAAATAACATGCTTCGCGATACATGGACAATGGCAAAGCGCAGTCTAAAGCACATTCTGCGCAGCCCCGACACAATCATTACGGTTGTGATGATGCCAATCGCTATGCTCTTGCTCTTTGTGTACGTCTTTGGCGGCGCAATTGGGCACGGTACAGGCGGCAGCTACATTAACTTTATTACGCCGGGCATCATCGTCATGACCGTAGTCAGTGGCATTGCGTATGCGGCATTCCGCCTAAATATGGACATCCAGCGGGGGATTATCAATCGCTTCCGCACGATGCCAGTGACGCCAAGCTCAATCCTTGGTGGGCAGGCGGCGAGCTCAACACTCTCAAACCTTGTCTCATCATTGCTTGTGCTCGCCGTTGCATTTGCAGCTGGATTCCGCACGAGCGCTGGGCTAAGTGAGTGGCTTCTGTTTGCAGCCTTGCTCGTACTGTTCACTCTCGCGCTTACCTGGATGGCTGTGTTCTTCGGCCTCCTCGCAAAGACTGCAGAAGGTTCGGGATCATTTAGCTACCTGCTGATGCTCCTCATCTTCATTAGTCCGTCATTTGTGCCAACAGCCAGTATGACACCATTCCTTCGTGGATTTGCCGAGCACCAGCCGCTCACGCCAATCATCGAAACAATGCGATCATTGCTGACAAATGGCACTGCCGGAAGTCACGCAGCACTTGCATTCGTATGGTGCATTGGGATTCTCGTTATCGCCTATGGTGCATCGGTGATGCTCTATAAACGACGCAGCGCGTAGTCACTCTCAATTAAAAGGAGCGCCAAACATCGGCGCTCCTTTTAATTGATAAAATTCTCTAAACTTCTTCGCGTGGGCGAGTAATAGTTGCGAGTTTTGCAATACCCCAGCCAACCACATAGTACACAACAATTGCTACAATCGTACTCACCTCAAGATATGATTTGCCGTAACTCGGTTCGTAGCTGAAAATTCCAAAGAACGGCGCAGCAAACATGCCGCTAAGGCTGTATACAAAGCTTACGAAGCCTGCGCTATCATTTGCGCCAAGCAGCTGGAGAATAACGCGCATAAGCAGCAGAACGATAATCGCACCCGTAAGGTACCATACTACTCTTTGAAATATGACCACCCCCGATGTCGGCGTTTGTTGTGTGACGGTTCTACGATGAACATCAGTTCCGCCACTACTCGTATTTGTCTCTCTTACCTCTGTTGTCTGCTTCTCTTCTTCCATAGAAACCTCCTTAGATAGTACTTATATTATACGCCTTAAAAATAAGCTAAATCAAAGAGCCGCAAAGGCAACGGCAATAGATTTAACAACTTTCGACCTAATTTTCTGTTTAACTCTTGAAAAATCCATCGTTTTACCCTATAATTTCAGGTTGTACGCGGGTATAGCTCAGTTGTTAGAGCGCATCCTTGCCAAGGATGAGGCCAGGAGTTAGAGTCTCCTTACCCGCACCACGAACGAAATCATTGTTATAAAGGAACCCTTGCCAGGGTTCCTTTAGTTTTAATGACACTTTTGACCCCTTACGAAAGTCTTTCCCGGTAGCAGTAATTATAAAGTTAGAGAAGAAAATTCTAAGAAATGAATCCATCTGCTTCATATCGCGTATTTTTCCTAAAATAACAGGGGTGGATTCAAAAAGTTTGAGATATTCTTCAAACTTGGGAATAGCATCGGGTGCTTCCTTACGAAGCTTGAGAATCCGAGCATATCTTTCTTTCATCTTTTCCAGCTCGGAAAGGGTTGTGTCGAGATCGTAGTGCTTTTGGAGCTTTCCTGTTTCATCATTCTCAATAAGCTTTTTGATCTTTTCATATGAGGTTTCTTTGTTTCCAATCAACACTTTAAGGCTCGATATTTCAGAGTCCATCTTCTTCTGGTGTTGCTTAAGACTAGATAGTGCATTTTTGGTAAAAGTATCATAATTACTTTCTGTTACGAATAGAAAGTAATTGAAAAATTCTTGAGCTGCATCCAGGATGAACTTAGCTCTCGCCGATTTACCATACAGAGCACAACCTGACGTCTCGCATTTATAGTAATAGCGATATTCGTATATTTCACCGTTTGAGTCTCTTTTGTTGGGCATGTGAGATGTCATTGTATGCTTGCAGTGTCCGCAAATAACCATCTGACGAAGTAAGTCAGATTTAATATTGCCGCCCTTTGGTCGATTAATGCCGAGGATCTTAGAGGAGTTGAGGTTATCGACCTTATTAATTTTGAGAAAGTCATCAACCTCAAGCATCTGTTGAAAATCGTAAAACTTGCTTAGATTCACTAATGTCTTTCCCCATTTATGGATACCCACATAGTGAGGGTCTTTAAGGAGGTCAGATACATCGTCCTTACTCCACTTATGCGGTACGGCAGGTTCTCCTCGGAGCTTTTGTACTTTGTAATCCTGTTTATTAATCCAGAGCCTTATGCTCTTCTGCGATTCTTTTTCAATCGCCATATCAAACATGTGCTTTACTTTTGTAAAGCCGTCTGGGTCGGGCTGGAAATGACGCTCTGCATCGATCATGTAGCCATGCTTGAACTTACCGATAAATTCACCATCCTCTACTGCGCGGCGATTGCCACGCGCTACAGACTCGCTCAGATGCTCTGAGTACTGCTTAGCCATTACAAATGTAATACCAAGAAGCATTTTCCCAGCTGGAGAGTTCTCAAACGTAAAAGTAGGGAACTGGAGGTCTTTAATGAGGCCTCTGTCGACCAAGTCAATAATCGTCCCAGCTTCTTTCATATTGCGGGAAAGCCTGTCGGGGTGCCAAGCAATCAGCCCATCAATCTTGCCGTTTTGAATATCCTTAATTAGTTGCTTGAATTCCTCGCGTGTATCAGCAACTTTAGCAGAGAACCTTTCTTGATACACTTTAACAACATTCAGGTTTTGTGGAATAATTACGCGATCCATACAGTCCTGGACCTGGTCTTCTATTGATGAAGCTTGTTTCTCGTCGCCTTGTGTAGATTTACGAGCATATAAGGCGTACCGGATTTTCTGTCTATCTAAGTCTTCCTCTCCCTTGCCTTTAAGTAGCTCAAGGAGCATTTCTTGTTTCTTCAGCTCATCCATACACCTGATTATATAGCGGTAGGGGTATAGTTTGAGCTACTTTAGGCTAGTAGTTTTATAGAACAACTTTAACGCCATCTAAAATGATGAACGCTTTGTCGCTGCTCTCTTTTTCCAGATGCACTTGAAGCAACTCTGTTAGCTCTCTGTAATCAAATGAGCCTTCGTCTAGAGTTGATATTTCTTGCACAACCGTAACAATTTATGACTTGTATAAGATTTGTCATAAAAATTCCCATGTCAATGAGGCGCAACGACCTCCGCCCGCTTGACTTACAGTTTTTAACGAATATTCTACGAGCGCCCTCTAAGCTCGCTGCAAGCATGAAAACATTCGTGGTTAAATTTTCTAACCTCTCCAGGAGTTTGGGTTGTATATCTATTATAAGATTTCTGCCTATGTCTTTTCTATGGTAATAAATACCTTGACTTTCTCTGATATACTGCTGTTTCTAGAAAATCATATATAATGATAGACAAGCGGCATTGCCGCCTCGACCTAGAGCCACGTTTTTACGAAGGTATGGTCACTAAAAGCTATCAGGAAATAAAAGCTCGTCGTCAGAGCCTATTTCCTGATAGTCATGCCCGAAAGGGCGTGGGTGACTGTAAAGTCATCGCTGGCGGCGAGCTTTTTAGTTTGCCGCCCATAATTAACTATAAGAATCGACAGGAGGATTCTTTATGGATAAGCAGCAATCAAAATCATGGTACAAAAAATGGCAAATCTGGGTAGCGATCGTTATCGCACTCGGCATCATTGGCTATGCGGCAAACCCAGACGGCACCCAGAAGCCTAAAGACACGAAGAGCGATACAAGCGCTCAATCTACTTCACCAAAGCAATGGACAAAGGTATCAGAGCTTGTAGGGGATACTGCACAAAAGAGCGGTGATGTCTTCACTGTTTCTGGCAGTAATGTTCGTATTAAGTACACCGTTAACTCGACTTCGGGTTCAGGCACCGCATTGCTCTACATGCTTCCAGAAGGCTCTACAATCACAAAGAATAGTAAGGGTGAGATGGACGTAGCTGTTCAAGATGTTACAACTATCGGCAATAAGAGTGGCGAGCAAGTAATACAAAAGCCAGCTGGTAACTACTACCTTTACATCAACACCTCAAGCATTAAAGACTATTCAATCACTGTCGACGAACAGAAATAGCTATGAAGAATCGTAAGACCTACAAAGTACTCACCTGGTTGAGTTGGTTTGTGCCGATGAATCGGTTTTACTTGGGCGAACGTATTTCTGCAACTCGTCTTATCACTCTTAACTACTTTATGATGGGTATCTTTGCGGACTTGTTCTACATGGATAAACGATTTGATGAGGCGATGGCTAAGCGCGGGTTTGTGAACAGTGAAATTAGAAATTCACAAGCTAGATAAGATCTGACTAAAGCTCAAGCTTATTATCAACTGGCCAGTAGATAATCTCGGGTGTACGCGAACCTGATTGAACGATGCTTATTCGCACTCGGTATGATGGGCTAGTGCCCCATATCTCGAAGCTGTCGATGTATGGGTGTGCCTTTTCGGTGTCCCTGGGAAATATGTCAAATATTATTTCAAGTGAATCCTTATAGGATGACTCGATACTATTAATAATAGTTACGGTTTTAGTGGAATGAGAGTAGGTGTCTAGGGGCAGCGTGAAGAAGTGCAGCAAGCGAAAAGGCGTAGTAACAGGAAACCACTCGATATATCGTCTCGATAACACTGGACCGGGTGCATTCTCTCGAAAATGCATAACACCCTGTTGTGATTGAGTCGGTGGATGAAGGGAGATATGTAATCCTCTTCCTATAGCTTGTAAAGTCTCAGGCGGCCGATTGATGAAGCTTCCATCTAACATGACACTGCTCCCGAGCTCAACTGGCAAATCCGCGTTCTTGCTGTTATGCGATCCTACCTTAAAGATAAAGGAGTCATCGCCAAGAAATTGAACCACTCCAAGATAAATAGACCGATCACCCCATTCTATAACCAACGGTAGAGTCTTGCCCTGCTTTTCATAGACTTGTTGGGATTTACGTTCTACTGACATATGACTTAGATGCTACAACCAACTCGCCACACCACCATGATGCGAACAAGTCCCGCGTCGTGACTGACTGTAGCTATACGTTCCATCTCCACACTGTGCAGTAGCCCCAGCAGGCGCTGACGGAGCAGAATAAGGGCTACAAACAGTATTTCCCGCACTGTTGGTATATGTACCATTTGGACAACTCACAGGTGCCGTATAAGCAGGTGGCTCCACATACGTCCCCACACTTGTAATCTTCGCTAAAGGCTGCTTTGTAACAACTTCACTCTTTTGCTGACGACTGGTTTCTTTATCACCTTTGTAGGTAACAACATAAATAATGTCTTTAGAGCCATTAACGCCTTCTTGTGTAACCTTCGTTTCGCCCTTATTCAAACTACCACTCTCAACAGTCTGCTCAGTGAACGGAACCGATTGAGATACAGTCACTTCTTTGGTGTAAACAGGTAAATCCGCAAGGAGCTTATGGGCTTGTTTATCAACATACTGGTCATCGGTAAGCTTAGTGTCTCTTGAGCTAAACCAACCCGTAGATACTCGCTCGTAAAGTGCAACAGATACGAAGTTCGTGCTAAGTGTAATATTCGCGAGCTTGAATCGACCTGTTTTGTCTACTGTTGTGTGTGCGAGCTCTTTGCTACCAGCTTTAATAGCTAGTGTCGTGCCAGGTGTGTAGTAGCCAGAGACCTCGTACTTGTCCATGCCTCCAACACCAAACACGACAGGTTTAAGTGGGCTTGCACTATGCTTGGTGTTGTTCTTGTCGAGGCTGTAGTAGGTCGTCGCAATCGTTTTCTTACCACCAAACCAA
>Ga0207706_10000093_pt1 | contig 93173 bp, 83 predicted proteins | sample KBSC53metaG_FD_184318 | JGI IMG/M metagenome (GOLD analysis project Ga0207706, IMG submission 184318) | Corn rhizosphere microbial communities from Kellogg Biological Station, Michigan, USA - KBS C5-3 metaG (SPAdes) (version 2) | ecosystem: Host-associated > Plants > Roots > Rhizosphere > Soil ...
GCCGCTCGCTCCGGCCAAGGTCACGGTTGCCAAAGTCGAGCGCGGTGCACTGGTCGCGAGCACGTTCGGCATCGGCACCGTGGAGGCGCGACGCACGTACACATCCGGAGTTGCGGCTGCATCTTTCGGTGCAGGCTTCGGCGACGAACTACGAAGCGATCGAGTACTACCGCGAGCGCTTCGGAATCCGGCGCGCCGTGCTGCCGCGCGTGCTGTCGCTGGCTCAGGTCGAGCACACGATCGCACACACACAGTGCGAGATCGAAGTGTTCGGCTACGGCAGCCTGTGCGTGATGGTGGAAGGACGCTGCGCGCTGTCCGCCTTTGCGACCGGCGAGTCGCCGAACTGCCAGGGCGTGTGCTCGCCGGCTAAGGCGGTGCGCTGGGAACCGTTGCCCGACGGCATGCGCACGCGTCTCAACGGATTTCTCATCGACGAGTTTCACGGCGACGAGCGCCCCGGCTACCCCACGTTGTGCAAGGGGCGCTTCGCCGTCGACGGCGCGACCTATTACGCGCTGGAAGAGCCAACGAGCCTCAATACGCTCGATCTCCTGCCCGACCTTCTGCGCATCGGCGTGGCCGCCATCAAGATCGAGGGCCGCCAGCGCAGTCCCGCGTACGTCGCGCAGGTGACGCGCGTGTGGCGCGACGCGATCGATCGCTGCGCGGCCACCCCGCAGGCGTGGCGGCCCGCGCCTGCGGCACATGCCGAGCTCGATCGTCTTTCGGAAGGACAGTCGCAGACGCTTGGCGCGTACTCGCGACCCTGGCGATGAGTGCGTCGATGAAGCTCGCGCTCGGGCCGTTGCTCTATCACTGGCCGCGCCAGTCGGTGCTGGACTTCTATGCCGACGTGGCGGACGCCCCGGTGGACATCGTCTATCTCGGCGAGACCGTGTGCTCGCGGCGCAACGAACTGCGGTGGCCTGATTGGCTCGAGATCGGGGCGGTGCTCGCGCAGGCCGGCAAGGAAGTCGTCGTCAGCACGCTCGCGCTCATCGAGTCGGAGGCCGACCTGCGCCTGCTGCGCAAGATCGCCGCGCAGGAGCGCTTTCGCGTCGAGGCCAACGACATGGGCGCAGTGCGCCTGCTCGCGCGGCGCGCGGAGGGACCGCCGTTCGTGGCCGGCAGCACGCTCAACGTGTTCGGCCCGCGCACGCTAGCGCACCTGCATGCGCGACGCGCTGGGTGGCTGCGCCCGAACTGTCGGGCGAAGCGCTCCGCGCGATGATCGCCGCGGCACCGGAGGGCATCGAGACCGAAACGCTCGCGCACGGTCGCGTGGCGCTGGCGCATTCGGCGCGCTGCTTCACGGCGCGGCGCTACAACCTGCAGAAGGACGCGTGCGAGTTCCGCTGCATCGCGCACCCCGACGGACTGCCGCTCGCAACGCGCGAAGGCGCGCCGTTCCTGACGATCAACGGCGTGCAGACGCAGTCGGCAGGAACCTACACGCTGTTCGGCGAATTGCCGGCGCTGCGGGATGTCGGCGTCCGCGTCGTGCGCATCTCGCCGCAAGCGATGGACACGATGGCGCTGATCGAGCTGTTCCGCGAAGCGATCGACGGCCTGCTCGATCCTGCTGACGCAACGGAACGCCTGGCCGGCGTCCTGCGCGGCCCCCCGTGCAATGGCTTCTGGCACGGGCGCCCGGGCGCCGAATGGGTGGCCGTTCCCCGCTGAGCGTCCGGCGGAAGCGATCGTGCCTTTGCTGCCCCGCTTTACGCTCCCCGTCGTTACGCGCGCCGTTTCGCGCCTGCCCGCGTATCCGGCCGCAGTCCTGACGACGGCCGCGCTCGACTTCGGCGTCGGCCGCGTGCTGTCGCGCGAAGCGGTCGCGCCGCTCGCCGGACGCCGCTTTGCGCTCGTCGTGCGTGACCTCGGCTTGTCGGTTCACTTCGAAGCCGCGGCGCGCGGCTTTCGTCCGTGCGCGCGCGAACACGTGCCCGACCTGAGGGTGGCGGCGACGCTGCGCGATTTCATTGCGCTGGCGCTGCGCGAGGAGGATCCCGACACGCTGTTCTTCGCGCGGCGGCTCGTCGTCGAGGGCGACACCGAGCTCGGCTTGACGGTCAAGAACCTGCTGGACGCGATCGATTGGGAGGCCGCGCTCGCGGGACTTCCGCTGCCGCGCCGATGGCTGCGCGCATTCCGGTGAGTGCAATTGGAGAGCAGCTCGCGATAAAACCCCAATCACCCGAGGGAATGCCCTTCGGGCGACAATGGCGCGATGTCAAACCGTTCATCGTGCTGATCATCGTCGCGGCGCAGCGCCTGTATCAGGGCGTCAAGGGACAGGCGTTGTGGACGCAGTAAGGAGAAGGTCATGAGCGCTTCGCTGCGCATTCTCGACATGCCTGCGCGACCGGAGCCGCGCCTCGTTGCGGAGTTCGCGAAGACGGCGACCGCACATCTGTCGGACAGCATGGAGCGGCTTTACGCCGCGGGTCCGCAGCTTCTGCCAAGGCACGCCGGCGGGGTCCTGGCGGGTCCCGCGCTCACCGTGAAGACCGCGCCAGGCGACAACCTGCTCGTGCACAAGGCACTCGACATGGCGCAGCCGGGCGACGTGATCGTGGTCGACGCGGGCGGCTTCGCCGATTGCGCGGTGATCGGCGGGATCATGTCGCGCTGGGCCGCGCGGCGCGGCATCGCGGGTCTCGTCGTCTGGGGTGCGATTCGCGATTCGGAGGAGATACGCGCAGGATCGTTTCCGGTCTACGCATGTGCGGTCACGCACCGCGGCCCGTACAAGAACGGTCCCGGCGAGATCAACATTCCCGTCGCGATCGCCGGCATGCCGGTTACTCCCGGTGACATCATCGTCGGCGACGCCGACGGGATCGTGGCGGTGCCGCGCGCGATCGCCGAGCGCGTGCTCGCGTCGGCCAACGCGATCCGCGAGAAGGAAACCGTCGTCATGCAGGACATCGAAACGGGAACGCTCGATCGCGCGTGGGTCGACGCGACGTTGCGACAGAAGGGATATCGGCTGCCGCCGTAGCCACGGCCACGACCTTGTCTCGTATCGAGTTCGTCCGAACGGCGTCGAGGTATTGCAGGGGTGGCACACAGCACAGGACGGGGCGGTTGCCGATTCGGTATAGCGGAGAGCGCGCTAATACCGATACGCGGCAGCCACTCCGGAGTCGGACGGCATCCGCGCAGACGGCACCACGACGACCTCGCCACCCGCGCGCAAGACCACCTCACCGACGTCGTCCAGCAGATCAGCGATGGCAGGGTTCGGCGCGGGCGCCAGGCTGATTGCGCCGGTGGCAGGATCGAGCTGACCGGCGACGTGCCGGTCCGCATCGATCAGTAACGTCGCGACGCGCCCCTGTTGCGCGGCTCGTGCGATATCGGCGAGGTCCAGGGAACCGGCGTTGCGTGCGGCAGCCGCGTGGATCGTGTCGAGCAAGGCGGCAAGCCGCGCGAGGTACGATGGCTGAATCGCATGCCACGCGCGCTCGCGCAATTGGTCGGGCGACAGGTCATCCGGATGGACGTCGAGCGCCGCATCCAGGAGCAGCGGATTGTTGGTCACCTTACGGAAGAGGTGACGGTTCTCCGGAAGGGCCGCGAGCAGCAGGGGCAGGCCCGACGGACGCGAATGGTGGTCGGTCACCGCGCGGTCGACGGCACGAAAGAAGCGCTCCGCCTCGTTGTCGTCCATGCGCTGCTCCCCACCGGTGCCATGGCGGGTCGTGCCTTCAGCGGTGCTCGCGCCATAGACGCGTGTGGAGCGCTCCGCATCGCGCGCTTCAGGGCCGGTTGCATCCGATGCCGTCGTCGGCACTTCAGCGGCAAGCTCGACGTCGGCAAGCGCGTCCCGATTGCCTTCGAACAGCCGTGCCCGCGTGCGGCTCAGTGCGAGAATCTGGAAGCGATCGGCGGATTGCTGGATGCGCAGCAGTGGCTTGGTGTGGAAGCTGCCGGCGACGACGGCAAGCTCGGGTACGGAACGCGGGAGGCGATACACATGAACATGATCAGGATTGCGGAGGACGGCTAGTCCGTGCAGAACGCGGTTCCAGAACGAGTGGTCGTCCGCCAGCTCGTGAAGGGGCGCGAGCAGATGATCGACGTCGCGCTTGCCGTGATTTTGTTGAAGCGACGTCTCGAGCGATTTCGCCAGATTGCGAAAGCGGATGACATCCTGCTGCTTTTCGGGATGCGCAGGATGCGTGGGCTGGTACAGCGACAGGCACGGCGGCGCGTGGGCCGCGAGCAGCGACCGCGGATAGTCGTGATCGAGATTGTCCATTCGGATCTCCTCTCGTCGGTCGACCACATCCTATACCCTCGTTCCAGTCGCCGGCCATGACGCCGCTGCCGTGTCGCCGCAGCTCTCGTCCGAGGTCCATCACCTGCGCCTGAAAGCGGCGTTTCAAACCGTGCCGGTCGCCGGCGATCTGTACGGCATCGGCGAAATAGGGTTTCGCCGTGCCGTTGAAACGCGCAATCCTGCTATCCGCACGCTCCCGTATACCCGCAGTCGGTGCAGAAATCGCACCCATCCTTGCGGATCATCGCCTTGTTTCCGCACTCGGGGCATTTCTTGCCGGGTAGCGTCTTGAACGCGCGTTTCGCCTGCTCCGCTTCCGGCACATCGAGGATGCCCACCGCCGCTACCGGATAGCCTTCTTCGGTGAGAATGCCGAGCATTGCATAGCGGTGGATCATCAGCTGCGCGAGATATGCGATCGTCGACGGATACGTCTGTGCCTTGTTCGAGCCGGGGATGCGCGCCATGAACTCGCCGTTCGGCTCGCCGTAGTTCAGGAGCTTGCGCAGCTTCATGCCGATCCACGCCGGGTCGTACACGCGCATGTCGAGCGACAGCGCCTTGCACAGACCGTCCATCACGCGCGGATACTCGCCCGACAGCCACATCGAGTACGGCCGGCGCTGGCCGTTCGGCATGATCAGTTCCTTGAGGAACAGCACGAAGTCGTCGCCGGTCGTGTGATTGACGACGTCGACGGTCCACGACAGCGTGCCGTCGGGGCCTGCCTTCGGCTCCTTGACGCCCATCAGCGCGTCGACCACCGGCGTACTGGCGGAGCCTTCCTCGGCGAAAGCGCCGAGCTCGTTGACGCGATAGCGGATCAGCTTGGCGAAGCCGGACACGAGGCTCGGCACGCGCACCTTGCGGCCGTCGGGCGGCATCGCCATGTCGAATGCGTCGTCGCCCACCGCCTTCTGGAGCGCGGAGAGCTTCATGTCGAGCCACGCGCGATCGTCGGTGCGCATGTCCATCGACAGCGTCTTCGCGATCGCACCGAGGCCGCGCGGCTGCTCGGCGCCGTTGATCCACACCTCGAACGGATACGCGCGGCCGTTCTCGATGTGGCCGATGAACACGGCGAAGTCGCCGAGCGGATGGCGCACGACATACGTCCAGCACGGATTGCCGTCCGGCAGCTCGGGACGGCCCGGCCAGCGCAGGCTCGCGAGCGGCGGCTCGGTGGTGCGGTCGAGGCGGATGCGGCGGTCGGGATCCGTCGCGTCGAGATCCTCGCGCGCCGACGCGGGTGCCGCGGGTGATGCAACTTCGAGCACTGCGCCCAACACCTCGTTCGGCCGATACGTGGCGATGCCCTTCAATCCCGCCTTCCACGCCTCGAAGTACAAGTCCTCGAACGCCGCGAACGGATAGTCGGCCGGGACGTTCACCGTCTTGCTGATCGCCGTGTCGACGAACGGCTGCACGACCTCGTTCATCCGCATGTGATCGAGCGCGCTCATTTCGAGGGCACTGACGAACGCAGGCGCCAGCATCGCCCGCCGAACGCCGTCGGCGTCGGTCCACGGCTCGCCGGGCTTGTGCGGATTCGCCGCGTCGAACTTCACGACCTCGACGTCCTCGTCGAGTCCGTGCAGATGCCGGTATACACGGTACGCGTGATCCTCGACCAGGAACTCATTCATCGAGTCGTCGGGCATCCGCTTGCGCCGCTTGTACGTCCAGCTGTATGGCGGCTCGATGCCGTTCGACGCGTTGTCCGCGAAGGCGAGGGAGATCGTGCCGGTCGGCGCGATCGACAGCAGGTGGCTGTTGCGGAGGCCGTGCTTGCGAATAGCGGTCTTGATCGCGTCCGGCAGGCGGGATGCGAAGCGCGGCGCCACCAGGTGCTGGTCGACGTTAAGGAGCGGGAACGAGCCCTTGTCCTTCGCAATGTCCACCGAGGCCTCGTAGGCCGCATCGCGCATGCACTCGGCGATGCGCGCCGCCATCGCGCGTCCATCGTCCGCGTCGTAGCGCAGGCCGAGCTCGATCAGCGCATCCCCGAGTCCGGTGAAGCCGAGACCGACACGCCGCTTGTTCATCGCTTCGTCGCGCTGCTGTTGCAGCGGCCACGCCGTGACGTCGAGCACGTTGTCGAGCATGCGAATGCCGACCGCGACGGTCGTTGCGAAGCCGTAGAAGTCGAAGTCCGCGTTCGACGTGAACGGTTGGCGCACGAAGCGCGTCAGGTCGACGCTGCCGAGGTCGCAGCAGCCGTAGGAGGGGAGGGGCTGCTCGCCACAGTTGTGGACTTCCAATCCATTGGCGTCGAACGCATGGACGTCGGCCACGGTGACGTCGTATACGTCCTCGCGGCCGTCGTCGAGTACGGCGGCGACCGTCGCGGTAAAACGCTCGCAGTTGAGATTTCGCCGGTAGATCGACATCAGATAGTCGAGCCTTGCCGTCTTCTCCGTATCGGCGAGGCCTACGCGCTCGGCGAATACCGCAATGTTGTCGCCGCTGATGACGAGTTCGTGGACGCCCTTGGTGACGTAAGACCTGGTTCCACCGTGGCCGTCAGGCATGGAGCGAATCTGCGCAGGACGTCTTTCGCGATCGATCGTCGACGCGATTCCCAGCCGAAGCAGCATGCGCTGCACGGCATGCAGCAGCTTCTCGTCGGATTGCGCGAGCCGCAAGCTGACGCCCTTCTCCTGTGTGCCCTGGACGCTGCCATCGGCGTCGAAAAGCCCGCGCAGCACGCCACGCGTGAATGCGCTGCTGCCGCGCTCGACCTGCGGCGTTACCGTCTTGCCGCCCCGACGCAGGCCCCAGGCGTGCGCGAGATTCCGAAGCGGCGCCGAGGAGAGTCGCGCCTGACGCTGATTCTTGATCGGGCGCTGGAACCCCCGAAAATCGGCGCCGTGGCGTATCGGTGCGATCGCGGATTCGACGGCCGCGACGATGCCGGCCGCGCCCGTCGATGCATACGCAGTCGGCCCGTTCGCCGTGCGAACGATATCGGACGCCCAGACAGCGAGCGTCGCCTTGTCGTCTCGAAGGTAGCCATCGCCGATCAGGAGACCCAGCAGATAGCCCTCGCCCTCGGTACCTGCCCCCGCCCATGCGGACAGCGGGCGATGGTCGTTCAGCACGATCTCGTCACCAGGGCGCAATTCCCCGGTGGGCGTCCACTCGACGTCGCGGACGTAGCGGGTCATGCGTGTCACGCGACGCACACGGTGATCGTGGGTCAGTCGCAGCACGTGTCCTTCGCGCGTCACGATCCGAACGACCGCCTTGTTTCCGGTCTGGAAAAACCCGTCGCTTTCGACGTCGTACGCGCGTCCATGCACGATCGCTTCGAATTTCCGCCCGACGAGTTCGCGCACTTGCCGGGCGCCTCCGGTCGTCATGACCCACGTGTCGCCGGTGACGCACGGATTCGTCGCGGCGATCGTTTCGCAATAGGAAAGATTGTTGTCGCGATTGATCGTATCGATGAACACGACCCCCGGCTCGGCGTGGTCGTACGTCGAGCGCATGATCTCGTCCCACAGCGCGCGCGCCCTGACGGTGCGGTACACCCACTGGCCGTCCTTGCGCTGGTGCGCGCCCGCGGCGATCAGGTCGGACGCCGGCGGCGCCTTGTGCAAGAGTTCCCAGTCGCGGTCGCTCTGCACGGCGTCGACGAACGCGTCGGTGATGGCGACCGAGATGTTGAAGTTCGTGAGGCTGCCGTCGTCCTTCGCGTGGACGAACGCCTCGATGTCCGGATGGTCGCAGCGCAGGATGCCCATCTGCGCGCCGCGCCGCGAGCCGGCCGATTCGACCGTCTCGCAGCTCTGGTCGAACACGCGCATGTACGAAATCGGTCCGCTCGCGCGGCTGTCGGTGCCGCGCACATACGCGCCGCGCGGGCGGATGCGCGAGAAGTCGTAGCCGACGCCGCCGCCACGCCGCATCGTCTCGGCCGCTTCCTGCAGTGCCACATAGATGCCGACGCCGTCTCCATCACCGGAGATGCTGTCGCCCACAGGCTGCACGAAGCAGTTGATGAGCGTGGCCTTGAGGTCGGTGCCCGCCGCCGAGTTGATGCGCCCGCCGAGAATGAAGCCGCTCTCCTGCGCGCGGTAGAACGCCTCTTCCCATTGCGCGCGCTTGTCCGGTGCCTCGATTGCGGCGAGCGCGCGCGCGACGCGCCGGCGCACGTCCTCGATCGTGCGCTCGTTGCCCTTGGCGTACTTCTCGAGGAGGACTTCCTCGGAAATCGCTTGCGGCGGCAACGCGGCGGGGATGGCGGCGCGGAGGTGTTTGGGATCGTCGGATTTCATCGGGCGGGCGGCGAAAACAGCGCGAAAAAAGGGATCTTAGGCCACCTTAGCCAACATGAGGGCGGCTGGACTTGATCTCCATCATCGCGACGACGGCACGTCAGGCGCGGTCTTGATTGACGGCGCCGCACGGCTTTGGATCTTTGCTACCGCCCGCGCGCTTTGCGCCAGGCAAGGAAATCGTGCTCGGCCTGTGGGTCGGTGGGCGGATAGAGGCCGAGGATCGAGCGACCCTTCATGACCTCCTCGGTGACGAAGTCCTCGAATGCCGTCATTTCGACCGCTTCGGCCGCGACATCATCGGCGAGATGCGCGGGAATTGCGACGACGCCTTCCGCGTCGCCGACGATCACGTCGCCCGGAAAAATCGGCGCGTCGCCGCAACCGATGGGCACGTCGATGTCGATTGCCTGGTGGCGCGTCAGGTTCGTCGGTGACGCCGGCCGCTCGTGGTACGCGGGAATCGCGAGCCTGGCGATGTCCGGCGAGTCCCGGAAGCCGCCGTCCGTGACGATACCGGCGCAGCCGCGCTGCATCAGCCGCGCGATCAGGATCGAGCCGGCCGATGCGGCGCGCGCGTCCTTGCGACTGTCGATCACCATGACCGCGCCGCGTGGACATTCCTCGATCGCCCTGCGCTGCGGATGCGCCTGGTCCCTGAACACGCTGATCGGGTTCAGGTCCTCGCGCGCGGGGATGTAGCGGAGCGTGAACGCTTCGCCGACCATGTTGCCGAGCGTCGGGTTCAGCGGATGCACGTTCTGGATGAACTGATTGCGCAGGCCGCGCTTGAACAGCGCCGTCGTGATCGTCGCCACGCTGACGCCCTTCAACTTGTCGAGCGTTTCGTCGCTCAAGGCCATCGGTCGCGCCGGCACGTTTGGAATTCAGTTTCCGGGCAGATCGGCGGTGATCGGCAGGTAATAGTCGGTCCACTTCGCCGGCATTGTCTTCAGCGTGCCCACCTTGTGCAGGTGCGCCGCGAACTTCATCGTTCCCTGCGGTGCGGCCGTCCACTCCATCATGCCCGGCTGCTTCAGCATGTCGAGGATTTCATCCTTCGGCATCTTGTCGTGCGTGATCTCCCTGTAGATCTCGACGGCCGCCGGCGTGTCCTTCCTGATGAAGGCGATCGCGTCGAACGTCGCGGCCTTGATGGCTTCGACGATCTTCGGGTTCGCGTCCGCGAACTTCGTCGTCGTGAAGAACTGCGACTGCGTGAGCGGACCGCCGATGATCTCGGGCGACGTGACGACGACGTGGGCACCCGGCACGTTCTTCAGCTCGTAGTACGAATACGGCGGCGCGGCGAAGTGACTCATCACCTCGCCCTTCGGATTCGACATCATCGTCGCAGCGTCCGGGTGTCCCAACTGCACTGTCATCGGATCGAGCTTCGTCATCTGGTCGGCGCCAAAGAGCTTCTCGGCGGCCATCTGGAGCAGGATCGCCTGGGTCGACACCTTGAGCGTCGGCACGGCGATGCGATCGTTCGGGGTGTAATCCTTCAGCGTCTTGATGTTCGGGTTGCGCGTGATCAGCGTGAGCGGCAACGCGGAATTGGCGACGATGCCCTTGACGCCGCCCTTCGTGCGATCCCACAGCAGGAGCAGATTGCCCACGCCGGTGTTCACGACGTCGACGTTGCCCGAGAGCAGCGCGTCGGTCTGCGCGCCGCCTCCCGATAGGTTCGCCCACGTAACCTTGAGGTTCGGCACGCCGAGCTTCGCCGCCTGCTGCTCGATCAGGTGTTGCTTTTCCATTACGTGCGACGGCAGGTACAGGATGCCGGGCTGCCGCGTGATCGTAATCTCGGTCTTCTGCTGCGCGGCTGCGGGCGGTGCAACGAGGAGCGTGGCGCAGGCCGCGATCGCGGCCAACGAGGTCAGGAATCGCATCGAGGATTCTCCGGCAGGGGTGAGGTTCGCGCGAGCGGCCAGGGCTGAACACGGACAACAGCACTGCGTCCGTCGTGACGCCGTCGACGGGCGACGAGTAAAGCACTAAGATATTAGTGGGTCAATGATGACCCGTTCCGCCGGCGAAGGGGCCCCGCCGCGTCTCGATCGATCGCGCCATGCGGCGCCCCAGGTGGTCGATCACCTGCACGAGCGGATCGTCGCGCTCGAACTGCCACCCGGGATGCTCCTGGCGCGCGCCGAGCTCGCGGCGAGCTTCGGCGTCAGTCAGACGCCGGTGCGCGATGCGCTGATGCGACTCGAGCAGGAAGGCCTCGTCGACGTCTTTCCGCAGCACAAGACGGTCGTGAGCCGCATCGACATCGCGCAAGCCAGGCAGGCGCATTTCCTGCGTCGCGCGATCGAGCTCGAGGTGGCGCGCGAACTCGCCACGAACGGAGAGCCGGCGCTCGCCGAGCGCCTGCGCGCGACGATTGCACGCCAGCGGGCCGCGCTCGCGGGAGGCGAGTATGCGGAGTTCGTCGGGTTCGATCAGTCCTTCCATCGCCAGATGTACGACGCCGCGGATGTCGCCGGGCTCTGGGAGGAGGTCAGAAAGCGCAGCGGCCACATCGACCGGCTGCGCCGGCTGCACCTCCCGGCCCAGGGCAAGGGCGAAGCGATCCTGCGCGATCACGCGCGGCTCGTCGACGCGATCGCGAAACGCGACCCGGGCCTCGCACAGCAGCGCGTGCGCCAGCACCTGTCCGGCACGCTGGCGCAGGTCGACGCCATCCGCGCGCACTACCCCGACTACGTCAAGAACTAGGCGCGGCGGGAGCCCGACTTGATTGCCGGGCTCCGGATCTGCGGATCAGTCCTGCGAGTCGTCGTCCGAATGGTCGTTCCCGCCGGGCAGCGCCTCGATCTTGCCGTAGAGGCCGTTCGCTTCGTCGTTCGGACCCGCGGCGAAGAACAGCGTCGTCGCCGGCTGCTGCTGAAAGCCGTTGCCGAACGCCATGCCCCACAGACCGTCGATGACGAGCGGCTTGTGGTTCGTGCCGCGCAATTGCCCCGCAAAGTGGAAGTCGTCGGGATCGTAGGCGTTGATTGCCCCGTCGCCGAAATTTCCGACGAGCAGGTGATTGCTGAACCTGCCGAATCCCGCGGGCGCGAGCGCCATGCCCCACGGCGCATTCAACTTGCCGCGCGACGCGACGCGCTTGATGAGGTTCCCGTTGGCGTCGAACACGTCGACGAATCCAAGGCCGGCGCCCGCCACCTCGTCGTCGCTGCCCGCCTCGCAGCACAATGCATAAGCGACGTAGAGGTTGCCCTGGATGTTCATGATGTTGAACGGATGGAATGTCGCCGGTAGATTCGGATCCACGAATCCGCCCGCCACCGACGTCTTCGCGAAGTTGGAATCGATGACGTCGACTTTGCCGTTGTGGAAATCGGCGGCGTAGATGCGGAAGTGCGCGCTGCCGTCGCCGGCCATCGCAAGGCCTTTGTAGACCGCACCGTCCGACGTCGCGAACCGGATCGTGGCGCTCGGGCCACCCGCCCAGGCGGCGATGCCGCCGTCCTCGGTCGACCAGATGAATCGCGCGGCAGTGCCGGCGCCTGCGACCAGAAAATCGTTCGACGTCGGGCTCGCGCCGAGGTTGAAGACGATGCCCGTGGGCTTGCCTTGTCCCGTCCCCATCACGCCCGGAATGGCGACCGTGAGTCGCAGCGCGCCGGTGCCGTCGTAGACGGTCGACTTGCCGCTGCCGTTGTCCGACACCCACATCGGCGTGGTCGGGCCTGCGACGACGCCCCAGCCGTTGACGAGGCTCGAGTCCTGGTTGGCGGCCGCGCCGGGTACGTCCGAGACGAGATTCGTTACGCTGTAGTCGCCCGAATTGCCGGGATCGCCCTTGGCGGCCAGCAGCGGTGGGCCGAAAGCGAGCGCGCAGGCCAGCACGACCGCCTGCGTCGCGCCGCGCGCCGTGAACCGTGGCGTTTTCATGAGAGTGTCCTTTCGCGGGATGTCCGGCACGAGCCGGGAACTGGTTGCGCGCATCCCCTTGGGCCACCTTTCGGCGACGACCTCCCATAGCGCGTTAGTGCGGGAACAGATTCGCCGCAGCGCTTATTCCGGTTGCTATTTCGGGTGGTCGTCGCTGCAATTCGCGCCGTCGTACATTTGCCGGATCTCCAGCTCGCCTTGGTAGCCGGAACCCAGAATGTCGACGTGGATCTGCATGAACTGCTGGCCGAGTTCGATCGCCCGCTCCCTCGACGCGGCCTCGAGGATGGCATAGCCACCGATCAGCTCCTTCGATTCGACGAACGGCCCGTCGGTCACGCTAAGGCGTCCGTCCGCCGCCCGAACGCGCGCGCCCTTCGAGCTCGGAAGCAGCCCGCCGGTCCCGAGCAGGATTCCGGCCTTGGCCATTTCCTCGGCATGCTTGCCCATGGCCGCCATCAGCCTCGGATCGGGCGGGTTGCCGGTCTCGTAACGCCGGCCCTCGTCGGTGTGCGGATCGAGCTTGACCATCATCAGGTACTTCATCGTTCGCTCCTGGTTGGGGGTACATCGGGTTGTCGATCGGCGGGCTGGCATTTCGACAGCCGCATCGACAAAAATGCATCACCTGGTTCTGGCACGGTTGGCACGATGGTTGCGCCACCATGTTGGCGCATAAAACAATTCGGGGGGAGAGAGCGAATGAAGCGCACGTTTGTTGCCGCGTTCGCGGCGATGCTCGCATTCTTTGCCGGTTGCGCCGGGGCGTCTTCGTACTGCAGCGAGATCACCGACATGTGGTGGAACCCCCGACGAATCGACGAGCGGTCGTCACGATCTCGGTCGACCACACGGGTTCGCGGATGACGCTCGTGCTCGCGGACAGCGCCGACACGTGCACTTATGCGGGCGATTATTCGCAGACTGGAAAACTCGGACAGGTGGCGGGAACGTACGGTTGCGCGGGGCAGCGTGCAGGGTACCTTCGTCGCCTATGAATGACGCCGACGATCAGCGGCTTCACGGCACGCGTCAGGGGACAAAACCAGTACTGCCAGTGGCAGTGCTACCTCGGCGGCACCCAGCGGTCGCCGTGATCTGGAAATGAAAACGCCCAACCAATGAGGGTTGGGCGTGAAGGGTGGTGGAGACGAGGAGGATCGAACTCCCGACCTTCGCATTGCGAACGCGACGCTCTCCCAGCTGAGCTACGTCCCCGGAATCGCGAATTATATCGCCATCGCGGCGGGGGGCCAAACCGACATGCGCCTTCCCGCCGGAGTTGCACCTCCGACACCGGGGGTTGCACCTCCGACACCGGGACGGGTTGCTAAACTGCTGATTCGTCGAGGAGGAGCCATGTCGAAACAGGTGATTCAATCGGCCGACGCCCCGGCGGCGATCGGTCCTTACTCGCAGGCGATACGCGCCGGCGACACGCTCTACATGTCGGGGCAGATCCCGCTCGATCCGAAGACAATGGAGATCGTCGACGGCGGCATCGAGCCGCAGGCGCACCAGGTGTTCCGCAATCTGCGCGCGGTGGCCGCAGCGGCCGGCGCGACGCTGAACGACATCGCCAAGCTGTCCATCCTGATGGCCGACATCGGCGAGTTCGCGAAAGTCAACGAGATCATGGCAACCTACTTCGACGCGCCGTATCCGGCGCGCGCGACGTATCAGGTCGCGGCGCTGCCGCGCGGCGCGCGGATCGAGGTCGAGGCGACGCTGGTAATGCCGGGCGCTTGAACGGCGCTGGCGGTCGGTCGCACATCGTGGGTAACGCCGCGGTCGCCCCCTCGCGCGCCAAACAGGCGAACACCCTCGCCGACAAGCTCGTCCGCATAGGCGTGCTGCGGGAGGAGGACCTCGTGCTGCACTTGCCGCTGCGCTACGAGGACCACACGCGTCTCACGCCACTCGCCGGCGTGCGCGTCGGCGAAACGGTGCAAACCGAGGGTGTCGTCGCGAGCGCGGAAATCCAGTATCGTCCGCGGCGGCAGTTCGTCTGCCTGCTGCGCGACGGCGAGCGCAGCGGCGTAACGCTGGTCCTGCGTTTCTTCTCGTTCTATCCGAGCCACCAGAAGTCGCTGACGACGGGCGCGCGCGTGCGCGTGTTCGGCGACGTGCGCGAAGGCTACTTCGGGCCCGAGATCGTGCATCCGCAGTTCAAGGTCGTGCACGAGGACACGCCGCTGCCCGATCGGCTGACACCGGTATATCCGACGACGGCCGGGCTGACGCAGGACACGCTGCGCAGGGCCGTAGAGCGCGCGATCGCGGCCGATCCGTCGCGCACGGCCGAGACGCTGCCGGAGACGTTCGTTCGCAAGCGCGGGCTGTGGAAATTCGGCGACGCGGTGCACTTCCTGCACTCGCCGCCGCCGAAGCTCGCGGGCGCCGCGCAGAAGGCGCTCGACGCGCGCACGCATCCGGCGTGGACCCGGCTGAAATTCGATGAGCTGCTGGCGCAGCAACTTTCACTGAAAGCGCATCGCAAGGCGCGCGCATCGCGTCGCGCTCCCGTGCTGACGGGCACCGGCACGCTCACGAAGATCCTGCTCGACCGCGTGCCGTTCAAGCTGACGCGCGCGCAGGAGCGCGTCTGGCGCGAGATCAGCCACGACCTGCGGCGCGCGATGCCGATGCAGCGCCTGCTGCAGGGCGATGTCGGCTCCGGCAAGACGATCGTCGCCGCGCTCGCCGCGCTGCAGGCGATCGAAAGCGGCAAGCAGGTCGCGTTCATGGCGCCGACTGAAATCCTGGCCGAGCAGCACTATCGCAAGCTGCGGACGTGGCTCGACGGCATCGTGGAAATCGCGTGGCTATCCGGCTCGCTGCCCGCGAAGGCGCGGCGCAAGGCGCAGGAGGCGCTCGCGAGCGGGTCCGCGCCGTTCGCGGTCGGGACGCACGCGCTGTTCCAGGAAGGCGTGACGATGCCCACGCTCGGGCTCGCGATCGTCGACGAGCAGCACCGCTTCGGCGTCGCGCAGCGGCTAGCCTTGCGCGCGAAGGGGCTTGCCGAAGCGCATCAGCTCATGATGAGCGCGACACCCATTCCGCGCACGCTGGCGATGACGTTCTACGCGGATCTCGACGTGTCGGTGCTCGACGAGATGCCGCCGGGGCGCACGCCGGTCGCGACGCGGCTCGTGAATCAGCGGCGGCGTGGCGAGATCGTCCAGTGGGTCGGGAAGGCATGCCGCGAGGGACGGCAGGCCTACTGGGTATGCCCGCTGATCGAGGAATCGGAAAAACTCGAGCTGCAGACGGCCGTGGCGCTGCACGCGGAGTTGACGCGCGCGTACGGCGACGACGCGAACGCACCATCAGGAACCGCAAACGCAGCGATGGAAGCGCCGCCGATCCGTGTGGGACTCCTGCACGGCCGCATCAAGCCCGAGGAGAAGGCCGCGACGATGGATGCGTTCGTTCGCGGCGAGATCCAGGTGCTGGTCGCGACGACAGTGATCGAAGTCGGCGTCGACGTGCCGAACGCATCGATCATGGTGATCGAGCACGCCGAGCGCTTCGGCCTCGCGCAGTTGCACCAGCTGCGTGGACGCGTCGGTCGCGGCGCTGCCGAGAGCACCTGCATTCTGCTGTTCGAGGAGCCGCTCACCGATACCGCGCGGCAGCGGCTCAAGGTGATCTACGAGACGACCGACGGTTTCGACATTGCGCGCCAGGACCTGTTGATCCGAGGTCCCGGCGAATTCCTCGGCGCGCGGCAGTCAGGGACGCCGCTGTTGCGCTTTGCCGACATCGAGCGCGACGTCGCGCTGATCGAGCAGGCGCGCGACGCCGCCGACGAGCTGCTGAAATCGGACGCGGCCGCGGCCGAGCGGCACCTCGATCGCTGGCTCGGGGGCAAGCAGGCGTTCATCAAGGCCTGAGGACTGCGGCGTCCGAGTAGGTCGGAGCAGAAGACAACGTCACCCGGGCGGCGCGCCCGCCCGCTTTCCCTTGCGGCATCAGCAGGGCTCGCGTTCGCCGCTCGGCGAACAGCGCCACGAAGTCGTACCCGCTCGCGTCTTCCGAAAGGCGCGCGAATTCCCACGGCACGCAACTGCGCGTCGAGCATCGGGAAACAGCAGCGGCAGCGACAGCACGCCGATCATTCCCGCGCCGAACACCGGTTAGAAGCGGTGCGCAAACGGCGAATGGCTCGCGGCCGTCATCGTGGCGGAACGTCGGGCGGGCGCGGCAACGTGTCACCGCCGCATTGCGCGCCGCTCACCCAGCCAGCGCCGCCCGGATGGACTTGAGGTCTGACGCGAGCTTGTCGTCGAGCCTCGGATAGCGCATGTCCAGACTTTCGAGCGTCTCGGCGACAATCTGCGAGACGATGAGCCGGGCGTTCGGCTTGTCGTCGGCGGGGATGACGTACCACGGCGCGTGCGGCATGCTCGTCGCGCCGATGGCATCCCCGTACGCCTTCATGTAATCGTCCCAGCACTTCCGCTCGTCGACATCGGCCGCTCGGAACTTCCACCGCTTCTCTGGATCGTCGAGGCGCTCGAGCAGCCGCTCGCGCTGCTCGTCCTTCGAGACGTGCAGGAAGAACTTGAGGATGCGCGTGCCGTTGCGCGCGAGATGATCCTCCCACCCGACGATCGAGCGATACCGCGCTTTCCAGACGTCGCCGTTCCGCTGCGAGGCATCGGGCAGCCCTTCCGCACGCAACAGCCCCGGATGCACGCGGACGACCACCACCTCCTCGTAGTGCGAGCGGTTGAAGATGCCGATGTTGCCGCGCTCGGGCAGCGCCTGGGCGGTGCGCCACAGGAAATCGTGCTCGAGCTCGGTGGCGCTCGGATGCTTGAAGCTCGCCACCTGGCAACCCTGCGGATTGATGCCGCTCATCACGTGCTTGATCACGCCGTCCTTCCCGGACGTGTCCATGCCCTGGAACACCAGCAGCAGCGAGTGGAGATTCGATGCGTACAGCAGCTCCTGCAGTTCGCTGAGCCGCGCGACGTGCTTCTTCAACAGCTTCTCGTATGACTTCTTCGTGTCGTAGGCCGGTTCCACGCGCGTCGGCCATTTCGAAAGGCGCACCTGCGCACCTTTGGGCACGAGGTAGTCCTTCGTCGTGATTTTCATTCGATCGTGCTCCCGCATTGCGCGATGTTTTTAGCAACCGCTGCCGCCGGCCGGATGGCTGTTGGCGGATGCCGTCGAGTATAGAATACGCGGCACTTTCCGAATGCGGCGCCATCGACCGTCGTTCCGTCGCGCAAGCCGATTGCGATGCCCGTGAACTCCGCTCCCGCGACGCTCGCCGTCGTGGACCTCGGGTCGAACAGCTTTCGCCTCGAAATCGGTCGCGTCGAAGGCGACCAGATTTACCGCCTCGATACGCAGCGCGAGATGCTGCGCATTGGCGCCGGTCTCGACGCTAGGGGCAATCTCACCGCCGATGCGCGCCGTGCGGCGCTCGCGTGCCTCGCGCGCTTCGGCGAGCGCCTCGCCGGCTTTCCGGCGTCCGCGGTGCGCGCGGTCGCGACGAACACCTTTCGCGTCGCGCACAACGCCGGCCGGTTCCTGCCGCAGGCCGAGCGCACGCTCGGCTTCCCGATCGACGTCATCTCGGGTCACGAGGAAGCGCGACTCATCTATCTTGGTGTCGCGCACGTTCTTCCGCTGTCGACAGAGCCGCGGCTCGTCGTCGACATCGGTGGCGGCTCGACGGAGTTCATCGTCGGCCGCGGTCTCGAGGCGCAGGCGCTCGAATCGCTGAAGATCGGCTGCGTCGGAATGTCGCAGCGCTTCTTTGCCGACGGCGTGTTGACCGCGGCGGCGCTCACGGCGGCGGAAACCGCGGCCCGCGCCGAGATCGAGGCGATCGGTCGCGACTTCGATCGCGGCCGCTGGCGCGATGCCTATGCGTCGTCGGGAACCGCGCTCGCGCTTGCGGAAATCCTCGAGCAGAACGGGCTCTCCGCCGGCGGCATCACGCCCGAGGGTCTCGCGCGGCTGCGCCAGCGTTTCATCGCGGCGGGCAACGTGCGGCGGCTGAAGCTCGCTGCGCTCAAGCCCGAGCGCGCGCCGGTGCTCGCCGGCGGCTTCGCGATCATGGCGGCAGCGCTTGCCCAACTCGACGTGCCGCGAATCAACCCGGTGGGCGGCGCGTTGCGCCTGGGCGTGCTGTACGACCTGCTCGGCCGAACGGTCCACCGCGACGCGCGTGACGCGACGGTCGACCAGTTCGCCACGCGCTACCGCATCGACCGCGAGCACGCGGCGCGCGTGGCGGCGATGGCGAAGGCGCTCTTTGGCATTGCACGCCCGAAGGCGCAGCGTTCTGCGGAGCAGCAGCTCGCACGCGCTGCGCTGCTGCACGAAACCGGATTCTCGGTGTCGCACACCGGCTTTCACAAGCATGGCGCGTACATCCTGCGCAACGCCGACATGCCGGGCTTCTCCGCCGGCGAGCAGGAACGCCTGTCATGGCTCGTGCTCGGCTGCCGCGGCGGACTGGACAAGGTGGCGCCGCTGCTCGCCGATCCCGAATTCCGTGCGCAGCTCTGTGCGCTGCGGCTCGCCGTGCTGTTTCACCATGCGCGACGGCCGATCGCGCTGCCGCGGCTCGCGCTCGAGGTCGATCGCGCGATGCGCTTCGACGTTCCGGCGCGCTGGCTCGCCGCGCATCCGCTGACCCACCACCTGCTGCAGAAGGAAGCGGACGAGTGGCGCGAACAGGGCTTCCGCTGGCGCACGCCGCGTTGAGCTCCTTCGAGTCAGGGTGCCGGCCCGCGCTACATGAGATCCGGCTCCATGACCGCGCGCACGACCACACCCGGCCCGCTCGACTTCTCGCGCTTCGAAAGCCACCAGATCGCGCCTTTGGGTATCCACCATTCGGCGTCCTGGCCGGCGACGAGGAGCGCTGCCACCCGGCCAAGCGTCGGCTGGTGACCGACCACGAGCACCGTCTCGCGCGAGTCGGGCCATTTGGCCGCGGCGAGAATGCTCTCCGGTTCGACGCCCGTCGCGAGTTCGTCCTTCGTCTTGAATTTGCGCTCGAGCGCGAGCGCGGTCTGCTGCGCGCGCGTCGCCGGCGATACGATGATCCGGCAACTGCCCGGCAGCCGGGGCTCCAGCCATTTCGCGATGCGCGTTGCCTGCTTGATGCCTCGCGGCGTCAGCTCGCGCGCGACATCGGGCTCGCCGGATTGCGCGTCGGCGTGCCGCCACAGGATCAGGTCCATTGCATGTCTCCTTCCGTCGACTGCATTGCGGCCAGGAGCTCCGTGTGCGACGAGCGCACGGGCGCACCCTTGCGCCGGGTCACCCGGCGCCAGTTGCCGTCCGGGTGGAGTTGCCATGCGTTGCGATTGTCGGCGAGCGACGCCGCGAGCGCTTCGGCGACGACGCGTTTCGCGAGCGCGGGGTCGCGCACCGGAAATGCGACTTCGATGCGGCGGAACAGGTTCCGTCCCATCCAGTCGGCCGACGAGAGCCAGACGGCCGGCTCGCCGCCGTTGGCGAAATACCAGACGCGTTCGTGCTCGAGGAAGCGGCCGAGGATCGAGCGCACGCGAATGCGCTCGGATACCCCGGGCACGCCCGGGCGCAGCGCGCACGCGCCGCGGACGATCAGGTCGATCTCCACGCCGGCCTGCGATGCGTCGCAGAGCGCGTCGATCACGCGCTCTTCGAGCAGCGCGTTCATTTTCGCGACGATGCGCGCGGGCTTGCCGGCGCGTGCGTTGCGCGCCTCGCGGGCGATCATCGCGAGCACGCGCCGCTGCATCGTGAACGGCGCGAGCAGCAGCCGCGAAAGCCGGCTCGCCTTCGCGAGGCTCGTGATGTGCAGGAAGATGTCGCTCACGTCGGCGCAGATCGCCGGGTCGGCGGTGAGCAGGCCGAAGTCGGTGTACTGGCGCGTGGTGCGCAGGTGATAGTTGCCGGTGCCGAGATGCGCGTAATGAACCAGCTGCATCTTGCCATTCCGGTCGGCTTCGCGGCGTGTGAGCAGCGCCAGCTTGGCGTGCGTCTTGAAGCCGAACACGCCGTAGATCACCTGCGCGCCCGCGCTTTCGAGGCGCTCGGCCCAGTCGATGTTCGCCTCCTCGTCGAAGCGCGCGAACAACTCGACGACGACGCTCACTTCCTTGCCCCGGCGCGCCGCGTCGAGCAGCGCTTCCATCAGGATCGACTCGACGCCCGTGCGATAGACGGTCTGCTTGACGGCGACGACGTCGGGATCCTGCGCGGCGCGGCGGATGAAATCGACGACGGGCTCGAACGATTGATACGGATGATGCAGCAGGATGTCGTTCGCGCGGATCGCGGCGAGCAGATCCGGTGCGCCGCGCAGGCGCTCGGGAAGCCCGGGGACGAACGGCGGATACTTGAGCGGCTCGACATGCACCTGATCCACTAGCGACGCGAGGCGCGCCATGTTGACCGGGCCGTTGCACCGGTAGAGGTCGGCTTCGGTCAGCCCGTATTGCTCGAGCAGCAGGCGCGCGAGCGGCGCGGGACATTCCTGCGGCACCTCGAGGCGGATGGCGGATCCAAACTGCCGCTGGCGCAGCTCGCCTTGCAGCGCCTGGCGCAGGTTCTTCACCTCCTGCTCGTCGATCCACATGTCCGCGTCGCGCGTGACGCGGAACTGCGCGTAGCTTCGCACTTCGCGCCCCGCGAACAGGTCGGATAGGTGCGCATGGATCACCGACGACAGCATCACGAACGCATGTCCCCGGCCGCCGGTTTCGGGCGGCATGCGGATCACGCGGGGCAGGACGCGCGGCGCCTTGACGATGGCGATCGCCGTCTCGCGACCGAACGCATCGCGGCCCCCCAGGTCGACGATGAAATTGAGGCTTTTGCCCGCAACCTGCGGGAACGGGTGCGCGGGGTCGAGGCCGATCGGCGTCAGCAGCGGACGCACTTCGCGGTGGAAATAGTCCGCGACCCACGCTCGCTGAGCGGGTGTGAACGCCGTGCGGCGCACGAGGCGCACGCCTGCCGTTGCGAGCGCCGGCAGCACGCTTTCGCTCAGCACTCGGTACTGGTCGGCCACCAGCGTGCGGACTTCCCGGCCGATCTCCTGCAGCGTCGCCTGCGTCTCGGGCAGCGTCATGCCCGGAGGCGGCGTGCGGTCGATCAGCTGCTGCCGCAGGCCGGCGACGCGTACCTCGAAGAATTCGTCGAGATTGCCTGCGAGGATGCACAGGAAGCGCAGCCGCTCGAGCGGCGGCACGTCGGGATCCTCCGCGAGCGCGAGCACGCGGCGGTTGAACGCGAGCTGCGACAACTCGCGATTGAGCAGGACGATCTGGGACGGTTTCATCGGTCCCGGCGGCCTGGGGATTCCCGCACGCCCGGAGAGGAGGCGCCGACTTTGCCGCCCGCATGTTACGGTAATGTGACGTTGTAACATTTTCCCCGCGCCCACCGCTTAAGATGGAGGGCCGGCATTCATACGGGGCGGTGCGGCGGCATGCGGCCTCGCACGCGGATGAGCCTAGCCTCGCAGGTCGCCTCCGGGCGAGAAGACGGCGATCGAACGACACGCGAGATCGAGCTGCGTCTCGCCACCACGGACGCCGCGTACCGCCTGTTGCCGGCGTGTGCCGCGCTCGCGTCGCTCGACGTCTCGTCCGCCCGCACCCGCGAGCTGCAGTCGGTGTACTGGGACACGCCGGCGCTCGCTTTGCGTGACGCGCGGATTGCGCTGCGGCTGCGCCGCACCGACGGTGGTGCGTGGCTGCAGACGCTAAAGGCGGATCGGCAGGACCCCCATGCACGCGATGAATTCGAAGGCGACGCGCGCGGCGATCGGCCTGATTTCGCGCTTGCGGAACGGCTCGGATGGCGCGCGCCCGCGTCGTTCGGCGTCCGCCAGGACGCGCTGCGGCCGATCTTTCATACGCGCGTCGTGCGCACGACGCGCGCCGTCACTTTCGACGACGGCTCCGCCGCGGAGCTGGCGCTCGACCGCGGCGAGCTGTTCGTCGACGGCCGGGAGATCGCCGTCGAGCCGATCCTGGAAATCGAGATCGAGCTTGCGCGCGGCAGTGCGCGCAGGCTGTACGAGCTCGCGTGGCGGCTCGTCGACGAGCTGCCTTCGACGCGGATGCTGTTCGCGAGCAAGGCCGAGCGCGGCTATGCGCTCGTGACGGGCGGGCTGGCGCCGCCGCGGCATGCGCGCGCCATCGACGTGCCCCGCAAGGCGCCGGCTGTGCGCGTCGCCTCTCGCGCGGCGGCGGAAAGCCTTGCGCAGCTTCAGGCCAATGTCGAAGGCGCACGTGCCGGCGACGCGGAAAGCCTGCATCAGATGCGGATCGGCGTGCGGCGCCTCCGCGTCGCGATGGCGCTCGCGCGCAAGGCGGGATTGCCTTCGTGGTCCGACACGCTGCGTGCGGAGCTTGCGTGGTTGTGGGAGATGTCGGGCGAGATGCGCGACCTCGACGTGCTCGCGTTGGAGACGTGGCCGGCGGTGGCGGCAGGCGGTGAAGGAGAGGACGGCCCGGAGGCGGGCCGCGAAGGCGAGGCCGGCGCGGCGGCGACATTCGAAGCGGCGCTCGATGCGCGTCGCGCCGAGGGTCATCGCAAGCTGCGCGACGCGCTCGACGGGACTCGATTCCAGCACGTCGTCATCGCGCTCGGCGCGAACAGCGCGCTGCTCGAAGAAGCCGCGGAGCACGCTGGTGGCCGCACGTCGGCGAAGCTCGCACGCCGGCTCCTCTCGCGGCGCGCGGACCGGATTCTCGAGCAGGGCGCGCGCATCGAACATTTGTCCGCCGAGGAGCGCCATCGGCTGCGCATCGAGGCGAAGAAGCTGCGCTATCTCGGCGAGTTCTTCGCGGGATCGCGTGCGCAGCGCGCGAAACGGTATTTGCGCCGCCTTGCGGCTCTGCAGACGGTGCTCGGTGGACTGAACGACCTGGCCGCGACGGAGCGCATCATCGAAGCCATCGCGGCGCCGCTGCAGGACGGCGGCGGCGCCGTCATGGGTCTGTGGCGGGATTACGCGGACGCGCGCGAACGCACGCTGAATCGCAAGCTCGGTCCGAAATGGAATCGGTTCGCGAAGAAGAAGCCGTTCTGGGATTGAGGCATCAGCGCCCGGTCGCTTTCCTGCGCGGGCGGCGCTCGGTGCCGCCTGGGGTCCTGCCTGCCGCGCGCTTCGTAACGGCGGCCGGCCGTGCGCTATTAGGGTCCTTGCGCGTGCCGACAGGCTGTGGGGCGTCCGGCTCCCCAGTTGCCGCGGCGTGCTTGCGCTCCGCCTTCGCGGCCTTCGACTCGGCGTGCAGGCGCAGGAACGCCGCGCCTGCGCCGCCTTCGCTCAACTGCCGCCAAGCGCTCGCGACGTCGACGTCGAGCTTGCGTGCCTTTCGCTTCGAGACGAGGGCTTTCCAGAATTGCTCGAACGATTCATAGGTGAGCTCGAGCGGAGAGGCATCGCGCGGCATCGTCCGTCTCCCGTGTGCAGCAAAGCGTGCGCCGAGCGTAGCACGGCGCACGGGCGTACGCCTGGAAGATGGGTTGCTTGCGGGCCGGCGGATCGGTCGCCATCGCCTGCGGCATCATCCTTGACTCAAATCAAAGAGTTGCCGTACCGGCACGCGGGCGGGCTGCGGTAAAATCGGGCCACGAACCGCCACCTGCCCTGCACGGAACGCGGGCGGTCCGCGACGCATCTACGTCGAACCATGTCGCTCTATACGCTCGGATTGAACCACACGACCGCGCCGCTCGACGTGCGCGAGCGGGTGACGTTCGCGCCCGACGTGCTGTCCGACGCGCTGCGCGAGCTGACGTCGAAGCGGATGGTGAAGGAAGCGGCGATTCTCTCGACGTGCAACCGCACCGAAGTGTATTTCCACGGCGGCGAGCCGCAGCCGATCGCGCGCTGGCTCGAAAGCGCGCATCGCCTGCCGCCGGCGGCGCTCGATCCTTACGTCTACACGCTGAACGGCGATCGCGCGGTGACACACACGTTCCGCGTGGCGAGCGGTCTCGATTCGATGGTGCTCGGCGAGCCGCAGATTCTCGGCCAGATGAAGCAGGCGGTGCGCGCGGCCGACGCGGCCGGGTCGCTCGGCCTGGTGCTGAACCGGCTGTTCCAGCGCACGTTCGCCGTCGCGAAGGACGTGCGCTCGCAAACCGACATCGGCAGCGCCTCGATCTCGATGGCGGCGGCGGCGGTGAAGCTCGCCGACCGGATCTTTCCGTCGCTCGCCGAGCAGCGGCTGCTGCTGGTGGGCGCAGGGGAGATGATCGAGCTGGCCGCGACGCACTTTGCGGGCCGCCGCCCGCGCTCGATCACGGTGGCCAACCGCACGCTCGAGCGTGGCAACCACCTCGCGCACCGGTTCGAAGCCGATTCGATCACGCTCACCGAGTTGAACGAGCGACTGCACCAGTTCGACGTGATCGTCACCTGCACGGCGAGCACGCTGCCGATCATCGGCAAGGGGACGCTCGAGCGCGTCGTCAAGCAGCGCAGGCATGCGCCGGTGCTGATCGTCGATCTCGGCGTGCCGCGCGACGTCGAGCCGGAAGCGTCGACGCTCGACGACGTGTTCCTCTACAGCGTCGACGACCTCTCCGAGATCGTCAAGGACAACCTGCAGATCCGCCGCGAGGCTGTCGTGCAGGCGGAGCAGATGATCGCGGAGCAGACGTCGCACTTCCTGCAGTGGCTGCAGGGCCGCAGCGTGGTGCCCACGATCGCCGCGCTGTCGTCGCACCACGATGCGTTGCGCGCGACCGAGCTTGCGCGCGCGCAGCGCATGCTCGCGGCCGGCACGCCTCCCGCCGACGTGCTCGACGCGCTGGCGCGCGGCCTTACGAGCAAGCTGCTGCATCCTTCGCTCGCCGCGCTCAACGGCGCGGGCGAAGCCGAGCGCGCCGAGCTGGTGGCGCTCTTCTCGCGCATCTACGGTCTGTCCGAGCCCGAGCCTCCGCTGCCGGAGGAGTAATCCTCGCGGTGGTGTCGGAGGTGCAACCCCCCGGTGTCGGAGGTGCAACTCCTTATCGCGACGAGCCGCGCCGGCCAGATTTCCGGGGAAGCGATAATTGCATCTTCGACACCCGGGTTGCACCTCCGACACGCGGGGTTGCACCTCCGACACCGCGCTTTGCCTTGAAGCCATCGTTACGCATCAAGCTCGACCAGTTGAGCGCCCGCCGGGCGGAGCTCGACGCGCTGCTCGCGTCGGAAGAGGCGACGCGCGACATGGAGCGCTACCGGTCGCTGACGCGCGAGCGCGCGGAGATCGACCCGGTGGTCGAGCGCTTCGGCGAATACGAAAAAGCGGAAGCCGACCTCGCCACGGCCGTCGAGCTCGCGCACGATCCGCAGATGCGCGACTACGCCGACGAAGAGCGGCGCGCCGCCGAAGGCCGTCTCGGGGCGCTCGAAGGCGACCTGCAGGCGATGCTGTTGCCGAACGATCCGAGCGACGAGCGCAACGTGTTCATCGAGATTCGCGCCGGCACGGGCGGCGAGGAATCGGCGCTGTTCGCGGCGGAGCTCTTCCGCATGTACGCGCGCTATGCGGAGCGGCGGCGCTTCGGCGTCGAGATCGTCTCGGAGTCGCCGTCGGACCTGGGTGGATATCGCGAGGTGATCGCGCGCATCGTCGGCAACGGTGTGTACGCGAAGCTGAAGTTCGAATCGGGCGGGCATCGCGTGCAGCGCGTGCCGGAAACGGAGGCCCAGGGCCGCATCCACACGTCGGCGTGCACGGTGGCCGTGCTGCCCGAGGCCGATCCGGTGGCCGACATCACGATCAATCCCGCCGACCTGCGCATCGACACGTTTCGGTCGTCCGGCGCAGGCGGCCAGCACGTGAACAAGACCGATTCAGCCGTGCGCATCACGCACCTGCCGACGGGAATCGTCGTCGAATGCCAGGACGACCGCTCGCAGCATCGCAATCGCGCACAGGCGATGTCGGTGCTGGCCTCGCGGCTCGTCGACCGCGAGCGGCGCGATCGGCAGCAGAAGGAGGCGGCACACCGCAAGAGCCTGATTGGATCGGGCGATCGCAGCGAGCGAATCCGCACGTACAATTTTCCCCAGGGGCGTGTCACCGACCATCGCATCAACCTCACGCTCTACAAGATCGACGCGATCATGCAGGGCGATCTGGACGAGCTGATCGGCGCGCTCGCGCAGGAATTCCAGGCCGAGCAGCTCGCCGCATTCGAAGCTTGAGCGCCGCGCGTTCCGATGCGCCGGACCACCCCGCGCCGTGGCTGCTGACGCTGCGGCTCGCGCTCTCCGAAATCACGCCGTACCATGCCAACGAGCTCTACGAGCTGGACTCCGATCCGCGCGTGATGCGCTACATCGGCAGCGGACGCGTCTCCACGCGCGCGCAGATCGACGCCGCCATGCGCCGGGTGCCGCGCGCCTATGCACTGTTTCCGGGACTCGGGACGTGGCGCGCGACGCGCAGAGACAACGGCGATTTCGTCGGCTGGTTCGCGCTCAAATACATCCCCGGAACCGCCGAGGTCGAGGTCGGCTATCGGTTGCGCCATGCCGCCTGGGGCCGTGGCTACGCGACCGAAGGCGCGCGGGAGCTGGTCCGCTACGGTTTCGACGATCTGGGGCTCCATCGGATCATCGGCGTCACGCATCCGGCCAACGTCGCGTCCCAGCGCGTGCTCGAGAAGATCGGCCTGTCCAACATCGGCTGGGGACACTATTACGACCGTGCCGTGCGCGTGTTCGAAGTGGTGAGCGAGCCGGGCTGGCGGCCCGCGTGGCGCAATTCATGACCGACGCGATGACGGTGCGCCGCGCGCTCGCGCAGGCGGGGCTCGCGCCGATCGACGCGCAGGTGCTGCTCGCGCACGTGCTGTCACGCGACCGCGCATGGCTTGTCGCGCACGCGACCGACGCGCTGGCGGCCGATCAGGTGGACGCGTTCTTCGCCCTCGCGCGGCGCCGTCGTGAAGGGGAGCCGGTCGCATATTTGACCGGCGTGCGCGAATTCTTCGGATTGCCGCTTGCCGTCGATCGCAGTGTGCTGATCCCGCGGCCGGAAACCGAGACGCTGGTCGAGTGGGCGCTGCGCAAGCTGCCGGCCGATCGGCCGTTGCGGTTGCTCGACCTCGGGACGGGCAGCGGTGCGATCGCGCTCGCGATCGCACAGGCGCGTCCAGGTTCAACTGTCGTTGCCACCGACAATTCGGCGGATGCCCTCTCCGTCGCGCGCGGGAACGCGGCGCGCCTCCAGCTATCGAATATCGAGTGGCTGCGCGCCGACTGGTTCGACGGCCTGGGCATGGCGCGGTTCGATGCGATCGTCAGCAATCCGCCCTATGTTGCCGCGGGCGATCCCCATCTGGCGGCGGGGCACGTTCGCCATGAGCCCTCGCATGCGCTCGCGTCTGGTCCCGACGGCCTGGACGCGCTGCGGGTCATCGTGGCCGGCGCCGCGGATCACCTGGTCCCCGGAGGTTGGCTCGCGGTCGAGCACGGCTACGACCAGACGGTCCCGGTGCGCGGCCTGCTTCAGCAGGCGCGATTCGGAGACCTCGAATCGCTGCGCGACCTGTCCGGGATCCCGAGAGTGGCTGCCGGGAGGGCGGCGTAAGGGCAGCGACCGCTGCGGCGCGTGCAGGAGCGGCTTGGCGCGGGCCGCCTGGCGCATCCGTCGGGCAGCTTGGCGCATCCGTCAGCGATCGGTCAGAGGCGCGGCGCGACGCTTCCGGTCATGGCGGCGGGCATTAAAGCGACCGCCTCGGGTTGTGAATCCGCCGGCCCGGCCCCAACGTACACACCATCATGCAAGCATCGATCCTTCATCCCGATTCGCCGCCACCGCCTCGCCGCCCGCACCGGATGCTGCGCGATCCGGCCGTGTGGGCGTGGCTGATCGTCGCGCTGCTCGCGATTTTTCCGGCGCGCGCGGCACTGAACGTCATTCTCTAGCGACATTCCGGTCCGCTCGACGCGGAACCGCTTGTCTGCGAGACGTCTCTTAGAGTTTGCCGGGACATCGCCGGTGGCGCGGGGTGTCGCTCTCCGGCGCATCCGGTCCGCGCGAGCGGCGTCCGATCGCCTGACGATCGGCGCACGCGCGTCGATGGCCTAGAATTCGGCTCCCTTGCCGCGCTGGCCACGAGCCGGTCACCGGCCCCTTCGGAGGAATCGCTCGTGCGCACCCGCATGCTCGCCCTGATATCCGCGTTCGCATTCGTCTTCGCGGCCCACGCCATCGCCCAGACCAAGCCGCGCATCGAAAAAGCGGCCGACCTGCCGCGCTTTTCGTACAAGGTCGAGGGCAACGTCGAGGACATTCTTCGCGACGATGCGAAGTTCGCCCGCTTTGCAGCGGACGTGCGCCGCGATGCCGAATCGGTGCTGCGCGACTACCAGATCGACGACCGTGCGACGGTGCGCCAGCTCGAAGGCGAGCTCGCGCAGCTCGATTACCTGGACAGCAAGCTGGATGCCGCGCTCGCGCGTCTCGCGCGCATCAAGGAGTTGCAGGACAAGCCCGCCGACAAGCTGATGTCCGGCATGCAGATGCGCGCGCTGATCGGCGCGCAGCGCAAGGTCGGCGACCGCACGTCCGACGCCTATCGTGTCGAGGCGGGCCGCCTGATCGCCGCGGACCTCGCGCCGCTGCCATACGAGGTCGTGCAGAACGAGGTCAAGGAAGCGAAGGCGAGCGCCGAGATCGCGAGCGAGGCGCTCGTTCTGGGCTACGTGCGCAACGTGATCCAGCCGACGGTCGACAAGGCCGGCGCGCTGTCGTCCGATCTCGCGCCTGTCGTCGTCAATGCCAAATACCGGCTCGTCGCCACGCTGCCGCTCAAGCGGACGCTGATCACCACTTACAGCACCTATCTCGACGCGCACAAGGTCGAAAAGCCCGACATATGGGCCGCACGCAGCGCCGATCTCCCGGCGGGGAAGGGATACAAGCCGGTGAACGTCGCGGTGTGGGACGGCGGTGTCGACACGGCGCTGTTCGGCAACCGCGTCGTCAAGGACGGCGCCAAGCCCGCCGTGATCGCCTTCGACCGCTACGCGAATCCCGCCACGGGCGAGCTCACGCCGATTCCCGCCGACCTCAAGAGCCGCATCCCGCAATTGAAATCGCGGCTCAAGGGCTTTTCCGATCTGCAGTCGAACATCGACAGCCCCGAGGCGAGCGAGGTGAAGCAGTGGCTGTCGACGCTCAAGCCCGACGAGTACAAGGCCGCAATCGAGGAGCTCGGCCTCGCGGGCAACTGGATGCACGGCACGCACGTCGCCGGCATCACGATGGCCGGCAATCCGTACGCGAGGCTCGTCACCGGCCGCATCGAATTCGACTGGCACCTGCTGCCCGACCCGTGCCCGAGCCGCGAGCTCGTCGACCGCGACGCGCGCAACCAGCAGGCCTATGTCGACTTCTTCAAGCGTCACGGCGTCCGCGTCGTGAACATGAGCTGGGGCGGCAGCGTCAAGGGCATCGAGGAGCAGCTCGAGCTCTGCAACATCGGCAAGACACCCGACGAGCGCAAGAAGATCGCGCGCGAATACTTCGAGATTGGAAAGAGCGCGCTGACGAAGGCGTTCGCGAGCGCGCCGGGCATCCTGTTCATCACGGCGGCCGGCAACAGCAACGAGGACGCGTCGTTCGCCGAGGACATTCCGGCGGGCATCGTGCTGCCGAACCTGATGACGGTGGGGGCAGTGGACAAGGCGGGCGACGAAGCGTCGTTCACGAGCTACGGCCCGACGGTGGCGGTGCACGCGAACGGTTATCAGGTCGAAAGCGTGATCCCGGGCGGGGACAAGCTGGCCGAGTCGGGTACGTCGATGGCGTCGCCGCAGGTGGCGAACCTTGCCGCGAAGATACTGGCCGTCAATCCGAAGCTCGCGCCGGCCGACGTGATCAAGCTGATCCGCGAGACGGCGGACAAGACGCCCGACGGACGCCGCACGCTGGTCAATCCGAAGAAGGCGTTGGCGAAGGCGGAGGGGAAGGCGGCGTAACGTGCCTTCGAGCGCTATTAGCTACCTGCGTCCTGACCCGTAGCCGGCGACGAATCGCTACGACATCGATTACAGCGCTTCGGGTGGTGCGATTCCGAACTTTCCACTAAACGGCGCCAACGCCGGCATGATCGTCGGATAGAGCGCGACGCCGCTCGCGCGCTGCTCGCGAAGCAGCGCGAGCGCACGCTCGCCAGGCATCCGCACCGGCGGGCCGCCCGGGCGTGGCGTCGCCGCGTGGCAGGCATCCACCAGCCAGTCGGTCTGGCGCGTGAACGCGGAAGCGCCGCCGAACGCGGCGGGGTTCAGCACCTGCACGAACACCGTCGCGCCCCAGCCCTCGGTTGCGTCGGCGCGACCATGGCCGGCGAGGCCGCCGGTGAGCGCCTCGATCAGCAGCGCGAGCGCGAATCCCTTGTGTCCGGCTTCCAGGCCGCCGAGCGGGAGCAGCGTCCCCTTCGGCTCGTCGAACAGCACCGCGGGATCGCGCGTCGCATTGCCTTGCGCGTCCTGCAGCCATGGATGCGCGAGTTTCTCGCCCGCGTTGAACAAGCGCTGCGTGAGTCCGTTGGTCGTATAGCTCGCCGAGACGTCGATCAGAATCGGATTGCCGGACGTCGGGATGCCGACGGCCAGCGGATTCGGCGTGAACACCGGCGACACGGCGCCGAACGGCGCGACGCTCGATCCCGAAGGATCGCTGCAGCTAACGAGTGCCATCATGCCGCGTTCCGTCGCGCGCAGAAGATAAGTGGCGAGGCACGCGATGTGGTGCGAGCGGCGGATCACGACCGTGCCGGTGCCGTGCGCCATCGCCATCGTCAGCGCGACGTCGAGCGCACGCAGCGCGAGCCAGGGTCCGGGCAACCGATCGCCGTCCCAGGTGACCGCCGCAGCGGCGATGTGGAGCGCACGCGGCTCGCCGGCCTTTTTCATCCGGCCCTGCTCGATCTCGCCCAGGTAGCCGGGCAGCAGCGCGAGCCCGTGCGTCGTGTGGCCCATCAGGTCGGCCTCGACCAGGATGTCCGCGACGTCGCGCGCGATGTCGTCGCGCACGCCTGCGCGCAGCAGCAGCGCATTGGCGTAGCCGCGCAACGGATCGGCGCCGTAGCGCGGCGTCGCATCGCGCCCGCCCTGCTGCCCATGGCCGGCCGCGCCGGACGCCGCTGCGCGTCCCGCGGACAACGGGGATGGTTGGCTGCTGGACATCGGACCCTCCGAGCGGCGCAGATCAAAACGCCCGCGCGCCATGTATGCTTCCGCATCATTCTAGTCGAGAGATCCGAACCGCGTCCGTGCTGCCGTCGTCGCTGCAGGTCAGCATCGTCACTTTCGAGCCCGATCTGCCGCTGCTCGAGCGCACGCTCGACACGCTCGCGATCGCGATCGAGGCGGCGCAGGACGCGCGGGTCCTGAAGACCGTGCACGTCGCGCTCGTCGACAACAGTGGCGATCGTGGCATAGCCGAGCGCGTGATGGAGATCGCGCGCGCGCGGTTCGCCGACGAGCCCGTGCACGTCGCGTTCCTGCACGGCCATGCGAACATCGGCTACGGCGCCGCGCACAACCTCGTGCTGCACGGCACCGGCGCCGACTACCACCTCGTGCTGAATCCTGACGCAGAACTCGCCGCCGATGCGCTCGTCAACGGCGTCCGCTGGCTCGATGCGCATCCCGAGGCGGGCGCGCTGACACCCGCCGTTTCCGACGCATCGGGCTGCCGGCAATACCTGTGCAAGCGCTATCCTGCGGTGTTCGACCTGCTGCTGCGCGGCTTCGCGCCGCGCTTCGTGAAGAGCCTGTTCGCACGGCGCCTGGCGCGGTACGAAATGCGCGACGTCGTCGATGCCGATCCGCCGCAGGAAGCGCTCGGCGTGCCCGTGATGTCGGGCGCGTTCGTGCTCGCGCGGCGTGATGCCATCGATCGCACCGGCGGATTCGATCCGCGCTTCTTCCTTTATTTCGAGGATTTCGACTGGAGCGTGCGCCTGAACCAGGTGGCGCGCAACGCGTTCGTGCCGAGCGTCAGCATCGTCCATCACGGCGGCGGGGCGGCGCGCAAAGGCTGGCGGCACGTCGCGCGGTTCATCGGCAGCGGGTTTCGCTTCTACACGAAGCATGGCTGGCGCTGGCTATGACCTCGTCGCCAGGAGTGGCGGGGCGCGCTGACGCGCCGATCGCGGTCACCGGCGCGAGCGGCTTCATCGGCCGCGCGTTTTGCACGCACGCCTCGGCCAGCGGCCGTGTCGTTCGCCGCTTCGTTCATACGCCCGATGCGGCGGCTGATGGTTCGATCGCCATCGACCTGGCGCGCACAACCGTCGACGATCTCGCGCGCCATCTCGAAGCAGTCTCCACCGTGATCCATCTCGCCGGACGCGCGCATGTCATGCGCGAAACTGAATCGGACGCCGACTCCGCTTATCGCCTCGCCAATGCCGACGCGACCGAGCGCTTCGCCCGCGCGGCGGTCGGCGCGGGCGTGCGCAGGTTCGTCTTCGCGAGCAGCGTCAAGGTGAACGGCGAGCGCACGGAACCCGGCCGGCCGTTTCGTCCTGACGATCCGGTTGCACCGCAGGACGCATACGCGCGCAGCAAGCTCGCGGCGGAAGTCGCGTTGTGCAACGTCGCGCGCGGCACGACGATGGATGCGGTCGTGCTCCGCCTGCCGCTCGTGCATGGCCCGGGCGCGCGCGGCAATTTTCCCCGTCTCGTCGATGCCGTGCGCGCGCGACGGATCCTGCCGGTCGGCGCGATCGACAACCGCCGCTCGCTGCTCGGCCTCACCGGCCTGCTCGACGCGCTCGATGCGGCGATCGATGCGGCGGCCTTGCAGGGCGTGCATTTCGTCGCCGACGCACAGAGCGTGTCGACGCCCGGCCTCGTACGCGCGATCGCGCACGCGCTCGGGATCGAACCGCGGATCGTCCGCGTGCCGGTCAGTCTGCTGAAGCTCGCGGGCTCCGTTGCCGGAAGAGGCGACGCGATCGCGCGGCTCGTGAACTCGCTGGAAGTGGATGCATCGTCGTTCGTTGCCGCAACCCGCTGGCGTCCGCGTGCGTTTGCGCTCGACTTATAATCGAAGCTCCCATGAGCGAAACCTCGTCGAGCGAGCGCACGTCCGAGACCACGCGTGCAGGCGGCCGTACGGCCGGTGAATTGCGGCCACTCGCGATCACGCGCGGCTACACGAAGCACGCGGAAGGATCGGTGCTGATCGAGGCGGGCGAAACGCGCGTGCTCTGCACCGCAAGCGTCGAGGAGAGCGTTCCGCCGTTCCTCAAAGGTCGCGGTCAGGGATGGGTGACGGCCGAGTACGGCATGGTGCCGCGTGCGACCAATACGCGCGTTCGGCGGGAAGCGGCCGAAGGAAAGCAATCGGGACGCACGCAGGAAATCCAGCGGCTGATCGGCCGGTCGCTGCGCGCCGTCGTCGACCTTGCCGCGCTCGGCGAGCGCACGATCCGCATCGACTGCGACGTGCTGCAGGCCGACGGCGGCACGCGCTGCGCGTCGATCACCGGTGGCTACGTCGCGCTGGCCGACGCCATTGCGTGGTGCCGTGCGCGGCGCGTTCTTGCGGGCGAGCCGCTGCGCGATCGCGTGGCCGCGGTATCGGTCGGCGTGGTCGGCGGCGTGCCGCTGCTCGATCTCGATTACGCGGAAGACTCGGGGTGCGACACCGACATGAACGTCGTGATGACCGGCGCGGGCGGATTCGTCGAGGTACAGGGCACGGCCGAGCGTGCGGCCTTCAGCCGTGCGGAATTCGACGCGCTGCTGACGCTCGCCCAGCAGGGCATCGCGCGCCTGCACGCCGCGCAGCGCGCCGCACTGGAGACGTGAGCGCACTTCGATGAGCGCCGTCAAGCGGCTCGTGCTCGCGTCGAACAACGCCGGCAAGCTGCGCGAGTTTCGCCGGCTGCTCGAGCCGCTCGGTTACGAGGTGATCCCGCAGGCGGAACTTGGCGTCGCACCAGCCGACGAACCTCACGTGACGTTCATCGAGAATGCACTCGCCAAGGCGCGCCACGCGAGCGCGCACACCGGCTTGCCTGCGCTCGCCGACGATTCCGGCATTTGCGTCGATGCGCTCGGCGGCGCGCCCGGCGTTCATTCCGCGCGCTACGCCCGCGAGCCGGCATCGGACGCGCGAAACAATGCAGCGCTCGTGGCGGCGCTCGCGGGCGTCAACGATCGCCGTGCTCATTACTATTGCGTGCTCGTGCTCGTGCGGCGCGCCGACGATCCGCAGCCGATCGTCGCGGAAGGCATCTGGCACGGCACCGTGATCGACGCGCCGCGCGGCAGCGGCGGATTCGGCTACGACCCGCACTTCGAGGACGTGCAAAGCGGATTGACCGGTGCGGAGTTGCCGCTCGCGCGCAAGAACGACATTTCGCATCGCGGACAGGCGATGCGCAGCCTGATCGCGCGCCTCGCGGAGGATCGCCGGCCGTGAGCGTGGGACTCGCGTCCCGGGCGCTTCCGGCCGACGCGCTGACGCGGCCGCATTTCAACGCGCTGCCACCCCTGTCGCTGTACGTCCACATTCCGTGGTGCGTGCGCAAGTGCCCGTACTGCGATTTCAATTCGCATGCCGCGCCCGCCGCCCTGCCGGAGGACGCGTACGTCGACGCGCTGGTGACCGACCTCGAAAGCGCGTTGCCGTCGATCTGGGGCCGCAAGGTCTCTACGGTGTTCATCGGCGGCGGCACGCCGAGCCTGTTCTCGGCCGCGGCGATCGACCGGCTGCTCGGGGCCGTTCGCGCGCGCGTGCAGGTTTCGCCGGATGCAGAGATCACGCTGGAAGCGAATCCGGGAACCTTCGAGCGGGAGAAGTTCGCGGGCTTCTACGCCGCCGGCGTGAACCGGCTGTCGCTCGGCATCCAGAGCTTCGACGACCGGCACTTGCGCGCGCTCGGGCGCATCCACGGCGCCGAAGAAGCGAGGCGCGCAGCGGAAGCGGCGCTGATGATCTTCGGCAACGTGAACTTCGACCTGATGTTCGCGCTGCCGGAGCAGACGCCTGCCGATGCCACGGCCGACGTTGTGGCCGCACTGGCGTTCGCGCCGGCGCACCTGTCGTTCTATCACCTGACGCTCGAGCCGAATACGCTGTTCCATCGTCATCCGCCGCCGCTGCCCGACGACGAGACGGCCTGCGACATCGAGGACGCGATGTGCGCGGCGCTGGACCGCGCGGGCTACGTGCACTACGAAACATCGGCGCACGCGAAGCCCGGCTACGAATCCCGGCACAACGTCAATTACTGGCGCTTCGGCGACTACCTGGGCATCGGCGCCGGCGCACACTCGAAGCTTTCCTTCGCGGATCGGATCGTGCGACAGCTGCGCTTCAAGCAGCCGAAGCAGTATCTCGAGCAGGTCGCGCGCGGTGACGCGCTGCAGGAGAGCGTCGAGATCACGCGACGCGAATTGCCGTTCGAGTTCATGCTGAACGCGCTGCGGCTGACCGATGGGGTTCCCGCATCGCTCTTTGCCGAACGCACCGGCATGCCATTGTCCATTGCGGCGCGACCCATCGCGGAGGCGACGCGGAGCGGATTGCTCGACCCCGATCCAACCGTCCTGCGGCCGACGCCGCTCGGCCGGCGGTTCCTGAACGACCTGCAGTCGCTGTTCCTGGAATCGCCACGATGAAGCGCGCGAAGCAGCACGCCGTGCCGAAGCCGCGCAATCCGGTGGCGCGCTCGCCGCTGCTGCGCAAGGGCGGCGCGCACGGCAAGTCCAAGGGCGCGCTGCGGCGGCAGGCGAACATCGAGTTGCAGAAGCTGCGCCGCGATCCGAGCGCCGAGGGCGAGTGATGCGCGGTCGGCTCGTCGCTGCTGCATATTCACCATGACGCTGTCGCGGCGCGATCTGGAGCAGGGCCGGATGCGCGAAGTCTACGTGCAGGCGTTGGCGGAAGACCACGCGCTCACCGACGAACAGTTGTCGGCCTCGCTGACCGCGACGCTGTCGGCCAAGCCCAAGGGGGCCGGCTGGTGGGTGTTCGCATACGGATCGCTGTTGTGGAACCCGCTTTTTCCGTTCGCCGAATCACGCCGCGCTTCAGTGCACGGACTGCACCGGCGGTTCTGCCTGTGGTCGCTCGCGTCGCGGGGACGGCCGACCGCGCCCGGACTCGTGCTTGCGCTCGATCGCGGCGGCTCGTGCCGCGGCGTCGCGTATCGCCTGCCCGCGCCGTGTGCGATCGACGAATTGCACCTGTTGTGGCGGCGCGAGATGGTGACGGGGGCGTACGCACCGCGGTGGCTGCACGTCGATTGCGACGGCCGTCGGCAGGTCGCGCTCGGCTTCGTCGTCAAGCGGGATCACGCGCAGTACACGCGGAAGCTGACGATCGACGAGCAGGCGCAGGTGATCGCCCACGCGTGCGGCGCGTTCGGGTCGTCGGCCGACTATCTCGAGCGCACGCGCGTGTCGCTCGCGACGCACGGCGTCATCGATCCGTATCTCGAGCGCCTCGCCGCGCGCGTGGCGGCACGTGGCTGCGTCGCGCCGATGGCGATCCAGGAGCCGCACGCAACGGCCGCGACGGGCGAGCAGCCGGTCTAGCTCGTGGGGGAATCGCGCGTCGCGCGGGGCGAGCCTTACAGGGCGATGTGGCGGCCGCCGTCCACGTTGATCGTCTCGCCGGTGACGTAGGGCGCGTCGGCGAGCAGGTAGTGCACGGCCTTGGCGATGTCGTCGGGCGCGCCCTCGCGCTTGAGGGGCGTGTGCGAAATGATCCGTTGCCGCGCGAGCTCGTCGAAGACTTCCTCGTCCGGCCACAGGATCGGACCCGGCGCGATCGCGTTGACCCGCACTTCCGGCGCGAGCTCGCGCGCGAGCGAGCGCGTGAGGCCGACGAGGCCCGCCTTGGCGACCGAATAGACGACGTAGCTCTTGAGCGGCCGGTCGGCGTGGATGTCGGTGATGTTGACGATCGCGCCTTGCGTCTTGCGCAGCGCCGGCGCGGCTGCCTGCGCAAGGAATAGCGGCGCCTGCAGGTTCGTGCCGATCAGGTCGTTCCACTGCTCGACGGCGATCTCGCCGATCGTCGTCGCATAGAACGTCGCCGCGTTGTTGACGAGCGCGTCGAGCCGGCCGAACGTCTGCACCGTCTGCTCGACGAGCGAGGGGAGCTTGGCGACGTCGAGGAGGTCGGCCTGGATCAGCGCGATCGAGTTCGCGCGCAGGTGATTGAGCTCGGCCTGCAAAAGCCGAGCTTCGCCCGCGGAGGAGCGGAAATGAAGCATGACCGACGCGCCCGCCTTGTGCAGGCGCCGGCAGATCGCGGCGCCCACGCGCTTGGCGCCTCCGGTGATCAAGACGACCTTGCCTTCCAATCCGTGCCCTGGTACCCGCCGGTCGATTAGACTGCGGCCAATCTAGCACAGTCGCCGCACGCTTGCGAACGCGGCAGGCCGCAACCGGCAATGAAAATCGATTCGACGCTGCCGCTTCCCGGGAAAGATGCACGGGAGCACAGCGCGCGCGTGGTCGCGCGCGTGCGCGACGAAATCGCGCAGCACGGCGGCTTCATTCCGTTCAGCCGTTACATGGAGCTCGTGCTGTACGCACCGGGGCTCGGCTATTACGTGGCGGGCGCGCGCAAGTTCGGCGCGGACGGTGATTTCGTCACCGGACCGGAGCTCACGCCGCTCTATGGCGCGGCGATCGCGCGGCAGATCGAGGCGATATTCTCCGCCGCGCGCGGACGCACGATCGTCGAGCTCGGCGCGGGCAGCGGTGCGCTGGCGGCATCGCTGCTCGATGCGCTGGAGGCTGGCAACGTCGAGCCCGAGCGCTATTGCATTCTCGAAGTCAGCCCCGAGCTGCGCGCGCGGCAGCAGGCGACGATTGCAGCGCGCGCGCCGGTGCAGGCGACACGCGTCGAATGGCTCGACCAGTTGCCCGAGACCATCGACGGCGCGGTCGTGATGAACGAGGTGCTCGACGCCATTCCGCCGCGGCTCGTCGCGCGGCAGGGAGGGCGCTGGCTGGAGCGCGGCGTCGCATGGCGGGATGGCGCACCGCGCTTCGACGAACGTCCGCTCGACGATGCGCGGCTCGCGACGTTGGCGGCCGCAAGGTTTCCGGCCGATGGCGATTACGCGAGCGAAGTGAACCCTGCTGCCGAGGCGCTCGTCACGACGATTGCGCGCCGCGTGGCGTCGGGTGCGCTCGTCGTCGTCGACTACGGGTTCCCGCGCCACGAGTACTACCACTCGCAGCGGCGCGAGGGCACGCTCGTCGGCCACTACCGGCATCGCGTTCACGCGGATCCGTTTTTGTGGCCCGGATTGTCCGATCTGACGGCGCACGTCGATTTCACGGCGATCGCCGAAGCGGGCGAACGCGGCGGCGCCGAAGTAGCGGGCTTTGCGACACAGGCGTCGTTTCTCGTCGGCTGCGGAATTCTCGACCTTCTGGCAGCCCTGGGCCCGCCCGATTCGGCCGTTTATTTGCGGGCCGCCGCGGCCGTGCAGAAGCTCGTGTCGCCGGCCGAGATGGGCGAGCTTTTCAAGGTGATGCTGCTGTCGCGCGGTACGCGCTGCAAGTGCCTGGCGGCGACCGACATGACGCATCGGCTGTGAGCAATGCGATGGAATGCAGAAAATGCCACCAATCGCGGCGAGTGAGGACACGACAGGTTATCGGGCCGCGGAGCCCATTTCGCGGCGCTTTTACCCACCATCTCCATAAGCACGCGCCAGATACTGCGCAATCGGCTCGATCTGGTCGTCGGGAATCTGCGCGCCGTACACTTTCCTCATCTTCTCGACTTCGGCTTTCCAGAATGCGAGCGGCTTGCGGGGCGGCTGAATGCTCACGTAATCCGCCGAATGGCAGGTGACGCATTGCCGCTGCGCGAGTTCGGCGCCGGCGCCCGGCTTGAACGTGCCCGTCTCGGCCGGCAACTCGATCCGAAGTGCGAACGCTGACGTCGCGGCTGCGACGCCGATCGCGACGAACGTCGCGCCTAACCGATGAGGGAGCGGGGATGGCATCGACGCGCCGCCTAAGCCGCGCGCACGCGCACCGTCTCGACGACGTTGCGCATGTAGCCGGCGGGGTTCCACAGCGGCTCGGGTGGCTGCGACTGGCCGATCGAATTGACCGCTCGCACCATGATGCGGTGCTCGCCCGGCGAAAGCGTTGCGCTTGTCTGCCATTCCCGGAACGAATACTTGCCGTAGTCGCGCGCGAGCGCAGCCGATCTCCACGTTTTGCCGCCGTCGACCGAAACGGCGACTTCGCGGATGCCGTAGCCGCCATCGAACGCGATGCCGCGCAGCGCGAGCGGCGTAGCCGCCGGCACCCGGGCGCCGTCGCGCACGCTGGTGACGAACGAGCGCACGTCGAAACGCCCGATCGGTACTGTGCTCGCGGGTGCGGTGCCGGGCGGCACGCACGCGCACGCGTTGTCGGGGATGCGGTATGCCGTGGACATCCAGAAATCGTTCAGCACGCCTTCGAGCACCGTGATCTCGGAAAGATGCTTGACCCAGTAGGTGCCGTACCAGCCCGGCACGACGAGGCGCACGGGATAACCGTTCAGGAACGGCAGGTCTTCGCCGTTCATCGCATACGCGAGCAGGACCTCTCCGTCCATCGCGTGATCGACGTCGAGCGCCTTGACGAAGTCGGGCGTGCCGCGCGCGGCCGGTACGTCGAGGCCGTCGAACTTGACCTGGCGCGCGTCGTCCAGCACGCCGGCCCGGGCGAGCACCACGCGCAGCGGCACGCCGCGCCACTTAGCATTGCCCATCGCGCCGTTGCCGATCTGGCCGCCCGCTACCCGCGGCTCGAAGAAGCCGCGGCTGTTGCCCGAGCACTGGTTCACTGCGTAATACTCGACCGCTTCCATTTGCTTCAGGTCCGCCAGCGAAAGCGATAGCGGTGTCTGCACGCGGCCTTTGACGGACAGCCGCCATGTCGTGGCGTCGATGTCGGTAGGGATGCCGGCCAAGTGGTAGCGCACGAAGAACGCGTCGTTCGGCGTGACGATACCGTCGTTGTAGACTTCGAACGGCGTCTCGAGCTGCGGCGGCCGCTGCGTGACGACGATCAGCGGCCGTTTTTGCGGGTATCGGGCGAGCGGGCGTTCGCCGTTGGCGAAGGGCAGCGTTACGCTCTCGGCTGCAAACGCGCGAAACACCGGTGTGCCGGCCAGCGCCGCGGCGCAAAAGGCGCGCAATGCCCGCCGTCGCGGAGCCGAATGACGCAGCGGATCGTGATGGCGCTGCATCTTCCGTTGACACTTTCGCGAACATGAACGTTCCGGCAATCCCGCGAATCGCTTACGACAGTCTTGCGCTCGGGCGCCTGATCGCACGGCACGCACGGTATCGGCCTGGCCACCTGGCGGTTGTCGCGCCCTCCGGCACGGCCGACGCGCGCCTCGCGTGGCGGGATTTCGAGGCTATCGTCAACCGCACCGCCAACGCGCTGGCGGAGCGAGGCGTCTGTCGTGGCGACCGCGTCGCGACGCTGCTGCCGAACGGGATCGAGCTGCTTGCGCTGTTCTGGGCGTGCGCGAAGCTCGGCGCGGCGATCGTGCCGCTGTCGACGTTGTTGAACGGTCCGGGAATTGCCTCGTTGTTGACCGATGCAAAAGCTCGCGTGCTCATCGCGCCGGCCGGGCGCGCACCGATGCTCGACGCTCTGCTGCCGGGCATCGGCGATGCGAGGCCGACGCTGCTGCTCGTGACCCTCGGCGCCGACGAAAACGTCGGCCGCGATCGCGACTTCGACGCCGGCGTGGCGCGCGCCTCCGACGCGCCACCCGGGACGCCGGTCGGCGGCGACGACCTGCTCACGGTCATGTACACGAGCGGAACGACCGGACTGCCGAAAGGCATCCAGCACACGCACTTCATCCGCGCGATGTATGCGACGACGATGGCAAACGCGTGGCGGATGAAGCCCGAGTCGGTCGTGCTGCATTCGGGAGCGCTGGTGTTCAACGGTGCGATGGTGACGATGCTGCCGGCGTTCATGCTCGGTGCGACGTACGTGCTGCACGGCGCGTTCGACGCGGCGGCGCTCATCGCGACAGTCGAGCGCGAGCGCGTGACGCACACGATGCTCGTACCCTCGCAGATCGTTGCGATCCTCGATGCGCCTCAGTTCGACGCGGCGCGGCTCGCGTCGCTCGAGATGCTGGTGTCGCTCGGCGCGCCGCTGCATCGCGAGCAGAAGGATCGTCTCGAGCGCTTGCTGCCGGGGCGGTTTTACGAGCTGTACGGCCTGACCGAGGGCTTCGTGACGATCCTCGATCGCGATGACGCGGTGCGCAAGCGCGGCAGCGTCGGCGTGCCGCCCCCGTTCTACGACATGCGGATCGTCGACGACGAAGGACGCGATGTCCCCGCCGGAACCGTTGGCGAGATCATCGGCCGCGGACCGATCACGATGCCGGGCTACCTGGGCCGCGACGCGGAGACGAAAGGCGCGCTTAGCGACGGCTGGCTGCACAGCGGCGACCTGGGTTACGTCGACGACGACGGCTTCCTCTATCTGGTCGATCGCAAGAAGGACCTGATCGACTCCGGCGGCGTCAAGGTGTATCCGCGCGACATCGAGGAAGTGGCCGCGCGGCATCCCGCCGTGCGCGAGGTGGCCGTGTTCGGCATCCCCGATCCGAAATGGGGCGAGACGCCGGTAGCCGCCGTCGTGCTGCGCGCCGGCGCGATCGTGACGGCCGACGACATTTGCGCGTGGCTCAATGCCAACGTCGCAGCGCAATACCAGCGCGTCGCGCAAGTATTGATCTACGACGACTTCCCGCGCAACGCCGCGGGCAAGACGCTCAAGCGCGAGATGCGTGCGGCGTTCTGGGAAGGCCGCGACACGAAGCTCTGACCCGCGCCGGACCGCTATTCGACGACGAGCACGCCCTTCATCGTCGTATGCAGCGTGCAGACGTAGTCGAAGCGTCCCTTCTTCGCAGCCGTGTAGCGCCATGCCGCGCCAGCCGCAATCGGGCCGGAGTCGAACGTGCCCGGCGCGGTTGCCGTGTGCGGCACCGGATCGGCATTGCGCCACAGGACGACGTCTCCCTGCTTCACCGTGAGCGTCGGCGGCTTGAACTCGAACGCGTCGATCGTCACCGTGTGCGTCGCCGGCGCGGCCCGCGCGCGCAGCGCGTGCGCGCCGACGAGCGCGGCGACGCCGGTTGCCAGCAACAGGCGCCGCCGCAGTCCGTTCATTGCGAAGCTCAGGCCTTGTGCGAGGAACGCGGTTTCAGCTCGCCTTGTGCGAATGAGGCGCCGCCGCCGCGCTCTTGCCGAGCGACGACTGGAGCTTCTTCGCGTGCTCGAGGTGCGCCACGAACGCCGGCCGCACCTTGACGAGCAGCGACTTGAGCTCGGCGTTCTGCGCGTTCGGGATAAGCGTCTTGTCCATCGCGTCGATCACCGCCTGGTGATAATCGACCTCGTGGTCGACATAGGCCTTGTCGAACGCGGCACCCTTCAGCGTCTTCAGATGCGCGACGTTGTCGGCACCGCCTTTCTTGAGGCTTTGTGCCGTCGGGTTGTCCTCCGGCTTGAGCTTCAGCTTGGCCGCGAGATCGGTGGCCGACTTGTTGACGCCGGTGTGGTCGGTGACCATCTGCTTGCCGAACGCCTTCACGTCCTTGCTCGCGGCTTTCGCTTCCGCGAGCTTGCCGGCGTCGATGTCGACCTGGTTCGCCGTCACGACGATCGCCGCGATCTGTGCGTCGTTCGGCGCACCCGTCTGTGCGGTTGCCACGAATGCGGCCGAGCAAAGGGCGACCGCCACCACCGTACGAATACGTTTCATGACTGCTCCTTCCGAAAAAGTGGGAACTGCGGGCTTATGTACGCGAATTTCAGCCCGTCGGATGCGGTGTCGCGGCGATGCGCGCGAGCACCGTGCGGACGATCCGGTCGCAGCGCTCGCCGTCGAAGCCGAACACGTCCTGCGTGGCGACGTCCATTTCCTGCGCCAGCGCCTCGCGCAGGCGCGCCTTGGCGCGAAACAGGCGGCTACGCACCGTGGCGGCCGGAATGTCGAGCGCCGCTGCGGTGTCCTCGACCGTCAGATCCTCGACTTCGCGCAGCATGAACACCGTGCGGTACGCCTCCGGCAGCTCGTCGATCTTGCGCTCGACGAGGCGCCGCATCTCGGTGCGCAGCATGAGGTTCTCCGGCGTGTACTGGGGGTCATCGGCCACGTCCGGCACGTCACCGTCGGCGGAGTCGCCGAACGGCACGACCACACGCTCGCGCCGCGACTTGCGCAGCGCCTGAAGCGACTGGTTGACGACGATGCGGGTCAGCCACGTGCCGACCGCGGCGTCGCCGCGGAAGTCGCCGATGTGGCGATAGGCGGCGATGTAAGCTTCCTGAAGCGCGTCCTCGGCGCCGCCGTCGTCTTTCAGGATGGCGCGTGCGGTGCGGTACAGGCGCCGGTTGTAGCGGCGCATCAGCGCTTCGAAAGCCGCCTGCTGCCCCCGCTGCACCTGCTGCACGAGCCCGCTGTCGTCCAGGGTATCGAGCGCAATCTTCCGGGCTTCCATCGTGGTGTTCATTTTCCTCCAGTGACCATTGGATGCCGCCGCAGACGTGCGCGTTCCCGCCGTTCCCGAGGGCGGCCCGAGGCGCAAGAGGAGCAGGCGGGCGGGCCGGGAAAGGGCCCGGTCAGACGAAGAACACGAGCGTCAGCAGGCCGTAGATGGGGCCGAGGACGAGAAGCGACCAGCCGAGATACCCGAAAAAGCTCGGCATCCGCACGCCGCGCGACTCGGCGATCGACTTGACCATGAAATTGGGCGCGTTCCCGATGTAGGTGTTCGCGCCCATGAACACGGCTCCCGCGGAAATCGCGACCAGCGTCGTCGCGAGCGGGCCCGTGAGCGCGGCGGCGTCGCCCCCCGCCAGGTTGAAGAAGATCAGGTACGTCGGCGCATTGTCGAGGAACGACGACAGCGCGCCGGTCAGCCAGAAATAGATTGCGTCGTTGGGGCGGCCGTCCGCCCCGCCCACCGCCGCGACGAGTGGCGCCAGCACGCCGTCGCTGCCCGCGCGCAGCATCGCGATCGCCGGCGTGATCGTGATGAAGATGCCCGCGAAGAGCTTCGCGACCTCGATGATCGGCGCGAAGCTGAAGTGGTTCGCCGCGCGCGTGCGCCGCGGCGTCAGCCGCCAGGACGCCCACGCGATCGCGAGGAGGCCGGCGTCGCGCACGAGGTTCTGCAACGCGAGCGGCGTGCCGTAGACGACGATCTCGAGATCCGGCTTCCAGATTCCCGACAGAAGCACGAACCCGATGATCGCGCCGAGCAGCAGGAAGTTCACCTTGCCGTCGATGCCGGCCGGCGAATCGGGCGTCGGGTCGGGAAGGGCGGCTTCGCCACCTTCCAGGCGCCAGAACCAGCGATCGAGCGCGTAGAACATCGCGAGCAGCAGCGCCGTCGCAATGAGCGTCGGCAGCAGCATCGCCTTCGCCGTCCAGAAGAAATCGACACCCTTGAGGAAGCCCAGGAAGAGCGGCGGGTCGCCGAGCGGTGTCAGCGCGCCGCCGATGTTCGCGACCAGGAAGATGAAGAACACGACGACGTGCGCGCGATAGCGGCGGTTGTCGTTCGCGCGGAGCAGCGGGCGGATCAGCAGCATCGACGCGCCGGTCGTGCCCATGACGCTCGCGAGCAGCGTGCCGAGCGCCAGCAGCCGCGTGTTCTGCCACGCCGAGCCGCGCAGGTTGCCGCGCACGTGCAGGCCGCCCGATACGGTGAACAGCGCGAACAGCAGGATGATGAACGGCAGGTATTCCGCGAGCAGCGTGTGCGCGACCTCGCGCGCGGTGACGCCGAGACCGAAGTTCAGCGTGAGCGGGACGAGCAGCGCGAACGCCCAGAACGCAGTCGTCTTCCCGAAGTGGTGATGCCAGAAGCCGGGCGCGGTCACCGGCATCAGCGCGATCGACAGCAGGATGCCGGCGAACGGCACGACCCACAGCGGCGACAGCGCCGCGCCGTTCAGCCCGCCGGCGGACTCCGCGGCGGCGGCGGGCAGCGCAGTGAAGGCGCAAAGGAGGGCGAGCGCGAAGCGCGACACGGCGAACCCGGCGAATGACGGACTACCAGACGCTGACGAGCGGCCGATCCATCAAATGCGCGACGGACTGGCGGCGCCACCGTCCAAACGGATCGCGCGCGCGCGTGCCGAGCAGCACGCGGTCGATGTCCTTGCGCTCGCCGATCCGGCGCAGCAGGTCGCGTCGCGGTCCTACCGCGACGCTCGACGTGTGCGGTATGCCGGCGCCATCGAGCTGCGGCGCAAGACGCTCGAGCCAGCGCGCGGCGGCGGCGCGCGATTGCGCTTCGGCCTGTGCACGCGACACGAACACGGCTACCTTGCCGGACGTAAGCGGATCGACCATCGCGAGCAGCTCGACGCTTTGCCGCGGATCGCGCGCTTCCTGCAGCAGACGGCGCACGGCGCGCTGGCCGCTCGCAAGATCGGAGAATGGGATCAACACGCGTGCCATCGCGATCCTCCATGGGATGTACGCGGACGCGAAGCTTCGCGTCCGAATTCTCACCCAAGAGTACGAAGGGATCGCGCGCGGCGTAAGCCGGGAGCGCCGTACGGGCCACCCGTAGGGCCGGCCCTGCTTTCCCGGCTACTTGCGGCCCAGGCCCATTTCCAGGGCAAGCCGCACGAGATCGGGCAGGCGATCGACGTTGAGCTTGTCCATGATGCGCGCCTTGTAGACCTCGATGGTGCGCGGGCTGATGTCGAGCAGCACCGCGATCTCGCGGTTGTGCCGGCCGGCGAGCACATGGCCGAGCACCTCGCGCTCGCGCGCGGTCAACCGCTCGAGATCGCGGGCGAAGCGGGCCTCGCGCTCGAACTGCGTGCGCCGCTCGGCGCTGCGCTGCGTCGCTGCGCGAATCGTTTGCACAAGCAACTCGTCGTCGAACGGCTTCTCGATGAAGTCGAAGGCTCCGCCCTTGAGCGCCGCTCGCGTCGTCGCGACGTCGCCGTGCGCGGTCAGCATCACGATTGGCCAGCCGAGCCGCCGTCGCGCGAGCTCGCCTTGCACGTCGATGCCCGACAGGCCGGCCATCCGCAGGTCGAGCAGCACGCAGTCGGCGGGCTCCGTGCCCGCCCACTTGAGAAACGCCTCGCCCGACGCGAACTCGCGCGTCGCGAAGCCATGCAGGCGCAGCAGCAGCGCGAGCGAATCGCGCACGGCGTCGTCGTCGTCGACGATCGCGATCAGCGCGGTGTGGCTCGGCGTCATTGCGCCTCCGGCACCGTGAAGCAGAACGCGCTGCCGGGCGCGAGGGTCTCGTGCCAAAGGCGTCCGCCGTGCGCGTCGACGATCGAGCGGCTGATCGCGAGCCCGAGCCCCGTCCCGCTCGCCTTCGTCGTCACGAACGGGTCGAACAGCGCATCGGCGATCTCGGGCGAAATTCCAGGTCCGTTGTCTTCGACGGCAATGCGCACGAAGCCAGGTCCGTCGGGCGCTGCGGTCACGCGGACGACACGGCCGTCGGACCGTGCCTCCAGCGCGTCGACGGCGTTGGCGAGCAGATTGTGCAGCACCGCCTCGATCTGCACGCGATCGACGGCGACCGGCCGCGCGTCCCCGAGCGGTGTCTCGAGCGTCACCTGATTGCGGTCGGCGCGCTCGCGGATCGTCGCGCACGCTTCGTTCACCAGCAGCGACGGCGCGACATTCTCGACCTGTACGGTGCCCGACCGGAAGAAATCGCGAAGTCGGCGCACGACGCTGCCGGCGCGGTTGGCTTCGCCGATGACCTTGTCCATCGTCGTCTTGATGTCGGCGGTGCCGGCCGCGGGATTCGCGAGCATCATCTCGCACGCGCGCAGGTATGCGGTGATCGCCGACAGCGGCTGGTTCAGCTCGTGCGCCAGTGCGGAGGCGAGCTCGCTCGCGCCGGCGAGCCGCAGGCTGCGATCGAGCTTCTCCTGCTTGTCGCGCAACTGCCGCTCGATCGACCGGCGCTCGGACACCGCCGCGCCGAGGAGGAGGCCCGTGGCTGCGACGGCCAGCATCACGAATTGGAAGTCGAGCACCGCGCCCGCGCCGCGCCGCGTGACGACGATCGCGGCGATGAGGCCGAGCTGCACGGCGAGCGCGCCGAACACGCTGCCCTCGATGCCGTGGCGCATCGCGATCCAGATGACCGGAAGGAACAGCACGTAGAAGAGTTTGGGCTCGTCGCCGAAACGCGTGCCGAACACGACCCACAGTGCAATCGCGATGGCGAGCGCCTCGACGAGTACCGCCGAAGCGGGCGCGAAGGACGGCCGATCGCGCGTGCGCGTCGCCACCAGCAGCGCCGGAGTCGTCACCACGATGCCGATCAGGTCACCGATCCAGAACTGCGCGACGCCGCTTCCGAATTCCTGCGCGGGCAGAAGGCCGCTGCCGGCGAACAGCGAGACGAATGCGAACGCGATGACGCCGCACGCGAGCGCGCAGGCGACGACGAACACCGCCGTGTCGCGCAGCGAGACCAAGTCGGGACGAACGCGCAGCACCTGCGTCAGCAGCGCCGCCAGCGCCGTATAGCCGACAGCAAGCAGCAGCGATGCGGCGACGAGCACCGGCAGCGGCGCCGGGGCGCCACGCACGACGATGTCGGCGGCGAGCGCGGCCACGAACAGCCAGCCGCCCTGGCGCACGCCGTAGCGCAACAGGAACGCGAGCGAAAGCCCGGGAGGCGGATTCCAGGGCGTGATCGCGAACGCGCCGACCGGGTCGATGTAGCTGATCCAGTCGAGCGCCACGTACGCGAGCACGTAGCCTGCGACGACGGCCGCGGACGGCGCGGCGGTGCGTCTCTCAGGCATCGCCGCGCGCGCCAACGGCGTCTCCGAGAAATGCGCCAAGCGCATCGAGGTCGAGCGGCTTGGTGAAATGCCGGTCGAACCCCGCCTCGCGCGCGCGGCGCTTGTCCTCGGCCTGTCCCCATCCGGTCACGGCGACGAGCTTCATCCCCCGCCCCCACGACGCGGCGCGGATGTGTTGAGCGACCTCGTAGCCGTTTCGTTTCGACATGCCGATGTCGAGCTTGACGCGCTGCCGGCGCAATTCGAGCCGGCCGCGGGTGATCCGCGATGCGTCGAGCAGGTCGTCGAGCAGAGCGCCATGTGCCGGACCTGGCGCTCGATCACGTGCTGGCTCCAGCGCCGCTGTGCGACGGTAGCCGTTTCCGATTGCGCGAGCCGCGCGGCCTGGCGGATCGGCGCGAGCGGATTGCGCAGCTCGTGCGCGAGCGTTGCCAGGAATTCGTCCTTGCGGCGGTCGGTTTCGCGCAGCGTGTCGGATGCGCCGATCAACTCGGTGATATCGGGGCTGCTGCCGACGGCGCCCAGCAACTGCCCGTCGCTCGTGCCGACGGTGGGCAGGTAGGCGTCGTTGCAGAAGAACGTGAGGTCGGGACCCCACAGCATCCACATCGCGTAGCGCGAGTCGAGCATGACGCGCACGACGGTGCGCAGGCTCTGCGGCCAGGCGTCCGGCGCGCCGAGTGCCGTTGCCGCCCAGTCGAACGCCCGCATGCGCGCGCCCATCTCGCCTCCGCCCTCGAAGAATGCGGCGGCGTTGCGCGAGTCCATGAGCCGTGACTTCGGGGTCAAAGGCGGCGACTTCGCTGACGCCGGCGTCAAGTCGCAACTGGGTGCTTCGGTCCCGAAGTCAGCTGTTGAGGTCGTACCCGGGCGGACGCGACGCCTCGTGCGCCTGCCGGATGGCGATCGACTTCCGCTCCGGCCGGAGGTGCGCCGCAGGCGGCTCGCCGCCGTATGTCGCGCGCACGTAGTCGGCGACGATCTGCTCGAACTCCTCGGCGATGTCGTCGCCCTTGAGGGTGACGGTCTTCTGGCCGTCGACGAAGACCGGCGCGACCGGGATCTCGCCCGTGCCCGGCAGGCTGATGCCCACGTTCGCCATCTTCGACTCGCCGGGGCCGTTCACGACGCAGCCCATGACGGCCACCGTCATGTTCTCGACGCCGGGATAGCGCTTGCGCCATTGCGGCATCTGAGCGCGCAGGTACGTCTGGATCTTGTCGGCGAGATCCTGGAAGAACGCGCTCGTCGTGCGCCCGCATCCGGGACACGCGCTGACGAGCGGCGAGAACGAGCGCAGGCCCATCGTCTGCAGGATCTCCTGCGCGACGATCACCTCGCGCGTCCGGTCGCCGTTGGGCTCGGGCGTGAGCGACACGCGGATCGTGTCGCCGATGCCCTGCTGCAGCAGCACGGCGAGCGCCGCCGTCGACGCGACGATGCCCTTCGACCCCATGCCGGCTTCGGTGAGGCCGAGGTGCAGCGGGTAATCGCAGCGGCGCGCGAGCTCGGTGTACACGGCGATCAGGTCCTGCACGTTCGACACCTTGCAAGCGAGCACGATGCGGTCGCCGGGGAGGCCGAGCGATTCGGCGAATTGCGCGCTGCGGATCGCCGACGTGACGAGCGCCTCGCGCATCATGTGCGCGGCGTCGAGCGGATTGGCCGACTTCGCGTTTTCGTCCATCAGGCTCGTGAGCAGATCCTGGTCGAGGCTCCCCCAGTTGACGCCGATGCGCACCGGCTTGCCGTAGTCGATCGCGCGCTCGATCATCACCGCGAACTGCGGGTCGTGCCGGCTGCCCTTGCCGACATTGCCCGGATTGATCCGGTATTTCGCGAGCGTGCGCGCGCAGTCGGGGAAGTTGGACAGCAGCTTGTGGCCGTTGAAATGGAAGTCGCCGACCAGCGGGACGTGGCAGCCGAGCGCGTCGAGGCGCTGGCGGATCTCGGGAACCGCCGCCGCGGCCTCGGCGGTGTTGACCGCGATGCGCACCAGCTCCGAGCCGGCATCGGCGAGCGCCTTGACCTGCAGCACCGTCGCCGAAACGTCGGCGGTGTCGGTGTTCGTCATCGACTGGACGACGATCGGCGATCCTCCGCCGATGGGAATGCCGCCGACCAGCGCCTTGCGGGTGCGGTGGCGCGTGATTGCCGCTCGGTTGGGGGAACTCATTTCAGACTCAGCCATGCGATATCCGCGCGATCAGCCATGCGATGTCCCGACGTATGCATTCCCCATGCCGGCCCGACCTGGTGGGGGCCGACGCGGCACGCAGTGGAACGGTTCCGAAGGCTCGAGGTTTCGCGCCTCCGCTTCCCGCCGGAAACGTGAGCAGGCCGGCGGACAAGAGATTGCAAGCCAAGGGCTTAATTGATCATTTTACCACCGGCCCGCCAGGAGGCGACCACGCCAGCCGGCAGGGGCGCCGAGGTGTCCCAGCGATACCGGACGACGGTGGCCGCGCCTTCGGCGAGGCCGGCGTTCTCGTCGCCGGGCGCGAAGGTGCCGGGCCGGCCGCGGCGCAGGCGAAAGGTGACACGCGCGGCGGTCGCTTCGATCACGTCGCAGGCGCCGGCGATCTTGTCGCGGCCGACGTTCGCCTCGACGAGAGGCGCCGGCAGCCGGGCGGGCAGGTTGACGCCGAGCCAATGGCCGGGCAGCGCCCAGTCGTCGCGGCGCTCCCAGAGCACGCGCAGCAGGCGTGCCAGATGGCCGCCGTCGGAGGCCTGCGCGGCGGCGCCACCGACGCGCGAGACGCTGATCGCCGGCACGGCGAAGAACGCGGCCTCGCGCGCGATCGCTGTCGTTCCGGAATAGGCGATGTCTTCGCCGACGTTCGCCTTGTCGTTGACACCTGACAGCACGAGCGCGGGCGCCGCGTGCAGCACCGTCATCGCCGCGACGACGCAATCGGCAGGCGCACCCGAGCACGCATAGACGTTCGCCTCGACCCGCGTCAGCGTCTGGTCGCGATCGAACGTGAGCTGGTGGCTCGCCGCCGTCCATTTGCGCTCGGGGGCGACGATCAGCACGTCTTCCGACAATGCGCGCGCCGCGTCGGCGAGAAGCGCCAGGCCCGGTGCGCCGACACCGTCGTCGTTGGAGATCAGGATGCGCATTCGCCAACCGAAAGGGTGTCGCCGGTCGCCGCATCGGCACGCAGGTTCGGAATGTGGCGCGCGAGGCGGGCGAGCGATGCGGCGTCGCACGAGTGGCCCAGCACGAGGTGAGGCGCAGCGGCGGCGCAGAGCGCGACGTTCTCCGGGAGCGTCGGGTGCGTCGGCAACCGGATCCACGCTGCGAGCCCGTCGCGCACCATGTGCTCGCCCGGACTCCGGCCGGGGACGTGCCCGGTGAAGAGCGTCGGATGAGCGGACGCGCGAGCGAGAGCCAGAATCGCCGGCGAGGCCCCGGACATGCCCATGCCGTCGTGGCATAGAAGCGCGGCCCGCGGCAGCGCGCTCTTGCCGTCGTGGTCGCTCGCACGCGCGAGTTTGGCGCGAAGGCGGCCCGCGACGCCGTCGATCAGCCAATCGGCTGCTTCCAGTTGCTCGGAAAGCGCGTCGCGCATGCCGGGTGCCAGCGCGATCGGCTCGGGGACGATGGCGAGAAGCTCGGCCGAGCGTCCGAAGAGCGGCGTCGGCAGCACGCAGCCCTGCGGCCGCGCGCCGATCCACGTGGCGATGTCGGCCGCTCGCCCCACCGCGCTCGTCGCGTCGTCGGCGTACGACGCATCGATGATCAACGCATCGCAGCGGCGTATCGGATCGTATGCGAACACCGGACTCGCCGGCGCGACGTCGGAGCAATACACGAGACGCGTGCGGCCGTCGTCCAGCGCGCACCACACGCCGCCCGCGATGTGACCGGAGCGGCCGGTGGACAGCGTGAACGGCCCGAGCGCGAGCGCGTCATCGCCCAGGGGCAACGGCTCGCTCGTCGCGGCGCGGCCGAGCGCGGCGTGCGAAGGCTCCGCGTAGTCGGCCAGGATGGCGCGTGACTCGCGCGCGGTTTCCGGCGTCATGAAAATGCGGCCGCGAAAACCGTTCGCGATGCAGAAGCCGAGCGCCCCGACGTGATCCTCGTGCGCGTGCGCGAGCACGATCGCGTCGTGCGCGCGCAAGGCTTCGGCACCGATCGCCGGATGGTAGCTCGCATATCCGCGCGCGCTCGTCATGACGCCCGCGTCGAGCAGAACGCGATAGCCGCCGCTCTCGACGCCGACGCACGTGCGTCCCTTCTCGCCAAATCCGCCGTAGAGAGAGATTTGCATCGCGTCAGCGACCGCTCGCTCGCGTCACCCACCCCGGCAGTACCCAGCCGTCGTCGATCGCGAGCGTGACGCTGTCGCCGGGTCGCAGGCTGCACGGCTCGGCGACGCCGAAATGCAACGGCACGCCGGGCGCCCGCTCCGGCGCAGCGTCGAGCCGGAAGCGTCCGCCCTGATACACGATGCTCGTGATCGTCGCGCGCACGCCCGGCGTCGCGCCGTTGACGACGCGCAGCGCGTTGTCGCGCAGGCAGGCATGAGCCTCGCCGCCGATGCGCGCCCCGGCGTCGCAGCGCATGCGCACGCGATGGCCGAACACGTCGGCGGTGCACGTCGCGTCGCCGTCGCGCGCCACGCCGGCGACCGGCACGACCATGCCTTCGCCGATGAAGCGCGCGACCGTGTCGTCGGCGGGCTCGCGATAGAGCACCGACGGCGTCGCGAGCTGCAGGATGCGTCCCCGGTCCATGACGGCGATGCGGTCGGCGAGCGCCATCGCCTCGGCCTGGTCGTGCGTGATGTAGACCATCGTCGTGCCGGTGCGCTCGTGAAAGCGTGCGAACTCGCGCTCCATTGCGGCGCGCAGGTGCACGTCGAGATTGGCGAGCGGCTCGTCGAGCAGCACGAGCGACGGCTCGGTCACGAGGCAGCGCGCGAGCGCGACGCGCTGGCGCTGGCCGCCCGACAGAAGCGCCGGCCGGCGATCGGCGAAGCCTTCGAGCTCGACCAGCGCGAGGGCTGCGTTCACCCGCTGCCGCCGCTCGGGATCCTTCACGCCCGCGACGTCGAGGCCGTAGCCGACGTTCTCGGCCACCGTCATGTGCGGCCACAGCGCATACGACTGGAACACGATGCCGATGCGCCGCCGCTCCGGCGGCACGTGCTGCCCGGGCGTCGACACGACGGCATCGCCGATGCGAACGCTGCCGGCATCGGGCTTGTCGAAGCCGGCGATCTGGCGCAACAGCGTCGTTTTGCCGCAACCCGACGGACCGAGGATGGCGACGAACTCGCCGTCATCGACGGTCAGCGACACGTCGTCGAGCGCACGGAACTCGCCGTAGCGCTTGACGAGGTGGTCGATCGTCAGACGTGCCATCGCGGTTTCGCGGTCAATCGCGCCACGGCAGCACGCCCGGCGGCAGCCGCTTTGCGACGAGCAGCGTCGAGAGCATCAGCGCGACGCTCACGATCACCGTGAGCACGCCGAGCGCGGCCGCGTACGTCGAATCGCCGCCCTGCTGGAACGAGAAGAACACGACGCCGAGCGTCTCCGACCCCGACGACCACAACAGCGCCGACAGCGTGAGCTCGTTGAACGCGGTCAGGAAGATCAGCAGTGCGCCCGCCGCAGCGGTCGGTGCGACGAGCGGCACGATCACCGTGCGCAGCCGCCGCGGCAGGCGCGCACCCGCGATCTGCGACGCCTCCTCGAGCGTGCGATCGAGCTGGTGGTAGCCCGCGACGACGGGTCGCAGGCCCAGCACGAGGAAGCGCGCGAGATAGCAGAACAGGATGATCCACACCGTGTTGTAGAGCGTGACGCCGACGAGCGGCAACGGTTTCAGGAACAGCAGGATCGCGGCAATCGCGAGCACGACGCCCGGGACCGCATACGGGATCTCCGTGACGAGATTGACGGCGCGGAGCAGTCGCGAGCGCCGCCAGACCAGGAAGTACGCAAGCGGAATCGCGAATGCCACGATGACGACCGCGGCGGTCGCCGACAGCCCGAAGCTGTTGACGAATGCGCGGCGCGCGGCCGCATGGTCGAACAGCACGAAGCGGAAATTGTCGAGCGTGGCGGTCGCTGCGGACAGCGACACGCCGACGGCAGGCACGAGCGAGGTCAGCACGAGCGCGCAAAGCGGAAGGACGAGCACGATGCCGATGAGCGTCCACAACGCCACTTCGGTGGGCAGTCGCAGGCGGCGCAGCTCGAACGGCCGCGCCGCGATCGTCGCGGCGCTGATGCGAAAGTCGCGCCGGCGCAGCATCGACTCCTGCGCAACGATGCCGAGGACCGCGATCGCGCCGATCAGCATCGAGAGCACGGCCACTTCGGAGAGCACGCCGGGCCCGAGCCCGGCAAGCCGCTGGTAGATCAGCGTCGGCAGCACAACGTAATTGCCCGGAATGCCGAGCAGCGCCGGAATGCCGAAGTTGCCGAGGCACGACACGAACGAAAGCGCGATGCCGGCGAGCAGCGGCGGCGTCATCAGCGGCAGCACGATCGTGCGCAGCACGCGCCGCGGCGGCGCGCCGCCGGCGAGCGCCGCCTCGATCAGCTCCTGCGGCAGCGTGCGCAGCGCCGCGCGCAGCGTCAGGAACACGAGCGGCGCGTATTGCACACCGAGCACGAGGATGATGCCCCCGGCCGAGTACAGCGGATTGCGGCTGCCCATCGCGGGCGCGGCGCCAAGCATCTTGAGCAGCGGGCTCGACGGCCCGAACGATTGCAGCCACGCGAGCGCCACGACCTGCGGCGCGATCAGCAAGGGCATGACGAAGCAGAATACGACCGCGTTGCGGCCGCGGATATCGGTGAGCCCGACGCACAGCGCGACGGCCGTGCCGACCAAAACGGCGAGGAGCGTGCCGCCGAACGCGGTGAGCAGGCTGTGGCCCGTCGCCGTCCACGTCGTGGGGCTTGCGAGTACCCGCGCGATCGCGTCGGTCGACAGCGTGCCGCCGGGCGCGATGCCCTCCGCGACGAGGCGCGCGAGCGGCAGCAGCGACAGCACCGCGACGACGCCGACGAGCCACGTGAGCAGCGCGTAGTCCTCGAACAGCTTTGGGGTCAGAGCAACAAGTCGCAGCAGGGTGGACGTGCGAGAGGTGATTGACGTGTCGTCAGCCGTTGACTCCGGCGTCAGCGAAGTCGCCGTTTTCGACCCCAAAGTGACTTACACCGCCATCAACGAAGTCGTTACGCTCGACTCCGACGTGCCCGACGTCATTTGCCGAACAGCTCGGCGAAGCGCTTCAGGTTGTCGCTGTTCGACTGCACGACCTTCGCGATGTCGGTCGGCATCAGGTTGATCTTCGCGCCGGCCGGATACCACGACGGCATGCCGACGCTCGCGCGGGCAGGGATGTAGCCCATCGACGAGGCGAGCTTCTGGCCCTCGTCGGAGAGGATGAAGTCGACGAACGCGCGCGCGGCCGCCGGGTTCTGCGCGGTCTTGAGCATCGCGACCGGCTCGGTCACGGCAGGCAGGCCCTCGGCAGGAAAAACGAAGTCGATCGGCGAGCCCTTCGCCTTCGCGTTGAACGCCATGAAGTCGACGAGCACGCCGTACGCCTTCTCGCCGCTCGCGACCGCGGTCAGCACGGCACCGTTGCCGCGAACTGCAACCGCATCGTCGGCCTTGAGCTTCTCGAAGAAACTCCAGCCGAGATCGGGCCGCGTCGTCATCGTGCCGAGCATGATCGCAGCGGCGCCGGAGTAGAGCGGGCTCGGCATCGCGATCTGGCCCTTGTATTCGGGCTTCGCGAGATCGGCCCACGACGCGGGGCGCGACTTCGCCGCGGTGTTGACGGCGATGCCGGTCGTGATGAGCTTCGACCCGAAATACGTCTTGCCAGGATCGAACGAGCCGGGCGCGAGGCCGTCGACCTTCGCCTCGGGATACGGCTGCAGCCGGCCGTCGTTCTTCAGTGCTTCCATCGACGCCGCATCGGCGATCAGCAGCACGTCGGGCTTCGGTTGGCCGCCCGCGAACTCGGCGGCGAGCTTGCCCATCACCTCCGTCGTCCCCGAGCGGAACACCTCGACGTCGACGCCGGGGTGAGCCTTGCGGAACGCCGCGACAGTCTGCGCGGCGTCGCGCTCCGGCTGCGACGTGTACAGCACGAGCTTGCCCTTGACGTCCTGCGCGGGCGCCGGGCCTGCCGCGGCCATCGCGGCAAGCGCCAGCGCCGACATGAATGCGCGACGCGATACCGATCCCATGTCGTTTCCCCCCGTCTGCCGGATTGAATTTCGCGCGATGTTACCCCGCCCCGCTGCCGGGCTTCTCCGGAATCACACGCTGCGGCTCGAAGCCTCGTCACCCGTCGGCTTCGATCCACGCAACGGTCGTCCCGACGGGTATCTCCGCGTCGGACGCCGGTCGCAGGTCGCGGATGACGCCGCTGCCCGGCGATTCGACTTCCATCGTCGCCTTGCCGGTCTCCATCTCGAACAGGATGTCGCCCTGCTCGACGCGGTCGCCGGCCGCGACCTTCCACGCGACGAGCACGCCGGATTCCATGTCCATGTCGACTTTCGGCAGGATGACTTCGATCGCCATCGTCACGCTCGCGTGCCGATGAGGCGCATCGCCGCGGCGAAGATGTCGTCTTCCTGCGGCACGGCGGCCTTTTCGAGCACGGGATTGTAGGGAATCGGCGCATCGGCGCCGCCGAGCCGCACGATCGGCGCGCGCAATGCGTGGAAGGTGTCGCCCTCGGCGATCCGCGCCGCGATCTCGGCACCGATGCCCATCGTCTTGACGCCCTCGTAGACGACGAGCAGCCGGTGCGTCTTGCGCACCGACTCGGCGATCGTGGCGATGTCGAGCGGCCGCAGCGAGCGCAGGTCGACGACTTCGGCGTCGACGCCTGCGGCTTCGAGCCGCTTCGCCGCCGCGAGCGCGCGCTGCGACATCACCGACGTGCCGACGATCGTGACGTCGCGTCCCTCGCGGCGCACCGCGGCGACGCCGATCGGCACGCGATACGGCGCGGCCGGCACCGGGCCTTTGGTCTTGTAGAGCAGCTTGTGCTCGAACACGAGCACCGGATTCGGATCGTCGATCGCCGCGAGTAGCAGGCCTTTGGCGTCGTGCGGCGTCGAAGGCTGGACGACCTTGAGACCCGGGACGTGCGCGAACCAGGCTTCGAGGCTCTGGCTGTGCTGCGCGGCGGCGCCGGTCCCCGAGCCGCCCGGGAGCCGCACGACCATCGGCACGCGCGCCCTGCCGCCGAACATGAAGCGGATCTTCGCCGCCTGGTTGACGATCTGCTCCATCGCGAGCGTGACGAAATCGGAGAACTGGATCTCGAGCACGGGCTTCATGCCGGTCAGCGCGGCGCCGACCGCAGCGCCTGCCAGCGACAGCTCGCTGATCGGCGTGTCGACGACGCGCTCGCCGCCGAAGCGCTTGAACAGATCACCGGAAACGCCGAACGCGCCGCCGTAGATGCCGACGTCCTCGCCGAACAGGAAGACACGCGGATCAGCCTCCATCGCCTGCGCGAGCGCTTCGCGGATCGCTTCGGCGTAGGAGAGCGTGCGCACGGCATCGGGCGCACCGTCGCGAACGTGGCGGCCGCCAGCCGCCGCGTTATCGATCGTCACGCCCGGTGCCTCGGCCTCAGGCGGCATACACGTCACGCGTGAGCTCGGCGGGATCGGGATCCGGGCTCGACTTCGCGAATTCGAGCGCGGCGTCGATCGTTGCCTGCGCGCGTTCCGTGATGGCGGAACATTCATCCGGGGTGAAGCGCCTCGCAGCGACGAGCTCGGCGGTCAGCCGCGCGATCGGATCGCGCCGGCGCCACGCGTCGATCTCGTCCTTCGTCCGGTAGAGATTGCGATCGCTCTTCGAGTGGCCGCGCAGCCGGTACGTCCTGCATTCGACGAGCGACGGCCCGCCACCGGATCGTGCACGGTCGGCCGCCGTCCGCGCCGCCGCGACGACCGCCGGCAAGTCGTTGCCGTCGATCGTCACGCCTGGCATCGCATACGCGCTCGCACGATCGGCGACATTCGGCACGGCCATCGCGAGCGCGACGTCCATCGACATCGCGTACTTGTTGTTCTCGCAAACGAACACGATGGGCAGCGTCCAGATCGACGCCATGTTGAGCGACTCGTGGAACGCGCCTTCGTTGGCGGCGCCGTCGCCGAAGAACACCATGCAAATGCGATTCTGGCGCTGCGCCTTGATGCTCATGCCGACGCCGACCGCAATGGGCAGGCCGCCGGCGACGATGCCGTTGGCGCCGAGATTGCCGCCGTCGAGGTCGGCGATGTGCATCGAGCCGCCGCGCCCGCGGCAATAGCCGGTTTCCTTGCCGAAGAACTCGGCCAGCATCCGCGCGGGATCGGCGCCCTTGGCGATGCAGTGGCCGTGGCCGCGATGCGTCGACAGGATGTAGTCGTCGGCGGAGAGCGCGAGCGCCGACCCCACCGCGCTCGCCTCCTGCCCGATGGAAAGATGCATCGTGCCATGGACAAGGCCGCGCATGTAGCTCGCTTCGGCGATCTCCTCGAACTTGCGGATCACGTGCATGCGCGACAGCGCCGTCGCGAGCGTCGCATCGTCGAGCGCGGCGAGCTCCGCGCGTTGAGCCGTCATGCCGCCGCGGCCATCCGCACGTAGTCGTCCTGCGCGCGCCGCACCTTGACGATCTCGAGCTCCTCGTCGGGCGCGCAATTCGCGTACGTGAGATAGTCGCCCGCCGCGATGCTGCGCGCGACCGTCGCGCCCTGCGCGAGCCCGAGCGGCAGCGCGTTCCGCGCAAGCGCGTCGGTGCGTGTGAGCGCGAAGCCGCGATAGCAGTATTCGCCGATCGCATCGAGCTTCTGGCCCGGCGCGAGGTCGCGCTTGGCGCGCGCGCCCACTTCGGCGACCGGCGTTGCGAGCGGCCGCATATGGCTCACGCCGTGCAGCACGGCCGCCGCCGCGGACAGCGGGACTTCGAGGCTCGTCAGGTGATACGGCCGGAAGAACGTGTAGTAGGGGCCTGCACCGAGCTGCAGGTCGCCCATCCGCTCGCGCAGCCGCGGGTGCCGCATCTCGGCCACCGCGAAGACGCCGGGGGCGACGCCGCGCGCGATGGTGAAGTCGACGACGCCCTTGCGCGAAAGCAGGCCGCCTTCGTCACGCGGGCAGAACACCGCGTGCAGCTGATCGACCGGCGCCGACGGGCCGTGCATGCCGGGAATATCGGGAACGAGCCCGGTCGCGTTCGCGAGCGCCACCATCTCGACCATCGTCTTCGAGCCGTCGACGAACTCGACCAGCATGCGCGGGTTCATGTTCCGCCGCGTCGCTTCCTCGACGTACGCGTCGGGTGTCGCGTCGGTGCGAAACGCATTGTTCTTGCCTTTGCCGGCGGCGACGATCGGATAGCCGAGACCGCGCAGGAAGTTGACGAGCTCCATCGTAGCGCTCGGTTCGTCGCCCGCGCCGAGCGTGTAGACGACGCCGGCGGCGGCCGCCCTGGACGCGAGATACGCCCCGATCGTCACGTCGGCCTCGACGTTCATCATCACGATGTGCTTGCCGGCGGCGACCGTCGCGAGCGCGACCTGCGCGCCGACATTCGGATTGCCGGTCGCGTCGATGACGACCTCGACGCTCTGCGCGCCGCAGACGTCGCGATACGACCGGCCGACGGCCAGCCGCCCGCGCGCCACGGCGCGGTCGGCGCCGGCGGCGTCGTCCACCGTTTCCGGCGATCGCGCGTCGCCGCCCGCGATCTTGCAGGCTGCCGACACGTTCTCGGGAATCGCGTCGGCCGCGGCGACGACCTCGATGCCCGACATCAGGCTCGTCTGGACGATGATGTCGGTGCCCATCTGCCCCGCGCCGATCAGGCCGACGCGGACGGGTCGCGCCTCGCGCCGGCGGCGGTCGAGCGCTTCCGCCAGCGACTCGCCGGACGGGGATGGTTGGACATTTGTCATAATGGGCGAACATATCTCCACCCCCGGACCCCGTCAAGCCGCGTGAAGCCGTCGCACGACGCCGAAATGGCCGCCGACTCCGACGCCACGGTGCTTCCCCGCGATTCCGCCGTGAGGGCCGCGTGGCTGTACTACGTCGAGGGCCTCACGCAGGAAGCGATCGCCGCGGCGATGCGCGTGAGCCGCGCAAAGGTGATCCGGCTTCTCGCCGCCGCGCGCGACAGCGGTGTCGTGCGGATACGCATCGACGGCAAGGGCGGCGAACAGATCGCGCTCGAGCAGCAGCTGATCGGCGCGCTGGGCCTCGCGGAGGCGGTGGTCGCGCCGTCGCCGGTCGATCCGGCGGCCACGGCGGCGATCGTGGGAGAGGCGGCAGGAATATGGATGGCCGAGCGCGTGCGCGACGGAATGGCGATCGGCGTCGGCTGGGGACAGACGCTCAGCATGAGTCTCAAGGCGATCGGCGCGCAGCCGCGCGAGCGGCTCGCCGTGATTTCGCTGCTCGGCGGCATGACGCATTCGCGCGCCGTCAATCCGTCGGCCGTTGCGCGCCGGATGGCCGATGCCTTCGGCGCCGAGTGTTACCAGCTCACTGCGCCGGTGTTCGTCGCGAACCCGCGCACGCGCGACGCGCTGTGGAAGGAGCCGGGGCTCGGGGATCTCGTGGAGCGCGCGCGCCGCGTCGAGCTCGCGCTTGTCAGCGTCGGCGACCTGGCGAAGGATGCGACGCTGTTTCGCGAGGGGCTGCTGCCGCGCTCCGAGCTTGCGACGCTGCGCGCCGCGGGCGCGGCCGGCGACGTGCTGTGCCAGTTCATCGATCGCGAGGGGCGCGTCGTCGATCATCCGGTGAATCGGCGCGTCGTCGCCGTGGATCTTTCCGACCTGCGGCGCGTGCCGACGATCGTGATCGCGGCGGGTGGAGCGCGAAAGGCGACCGCCATTCGCGCAGCACTGCGCGCAACCGGGGCCCGCGTGCTCGTGACCGACGAGGCTGCGGCGCGCGCGCTGCTCGCGTTGCGGGATGCGGGCCGGATCAACCGCACGCGGCGGGCACGCGGCGCAGCACGGCCATGATCTCGTCGAGCGTCGCCGGCTTGACGATCAGCCCGTCGAAGCCGGCTTCGCTCAATTGCTCGCGCGTCACGTCGCTGCGCGCGGTGTACGCGATCAGGCGAACGGCGCCGCCGAGAAAATCGCGCAATCGGCGCGCCACGATGAAGCCGTCGAGCGCCGGCAAGCCGAGGTCGAGCAGCACCGCATCGGGCAGGAAGCGGGTCGCGTGGGCGAGCGCCGATTCGCCATCGTACGCGACGCTCACGCGATGCTCGGACGGCAGCAGCGCTGCGATCGTATCCGCGAGCGTGCGATCGTCTTCGACGAGAAGAACGCTGGCCATGCATCGCAGGCTATTCGCGCGTGCTCCCGCCGCCAATCGGCGAGTCGAGCGCCGCGGGGTAGGAAACGTCGGACAGCGGATGTCAAGGTGAGCACTCCGGCCGATTGCTGCGAATGCGGCGCGTCGTCCGGCGACGACAGCGGGCGTCGCTACGTCCAACCCGGTGCGCCTGGGATGATCGCCGTTGCGCCTCGACAGGGTCCGAATTCCTAGAGCATAGGGCGAGATGACGCCGCCCAATGGCGCCCGGAGTGATCCTTCGAACTGACTGACGCAACAAGAGATCGTTCAAATGGAAGACTCGCAGTGGCGCTTCTGTGTCGCGCCGATGATGGACTGGACCGACCGGCACTGCCGCTACTTCCTGCGGCTGATCTCGCGGCATGCGCGCCTCTACACCGAGATGATCACGGCGCCGGCGCTCGCGCATGGCGACGTGCCGCGCCATCTCGATTTCGACCCGGCCGAGCATCCGCTCGCGCTTCAGCTGGGGGGCTGCGATCCCGCGGAGCTTGCGCACGGGGCGCGGCTCGGCGAGCGCTGGGGCTACGACGAGATCAACCTGAACTGCGGCTGCCCGTCCGAGCGCGTGCAGACCGGCAGCTTCGGCGCGTGCCTGATGGCCGAGCCCGCGCTCGTCGCCGACTGCGTGCGCGCGATGCGTGACGCGGTGGCGCTGCCGGTGACGGTCAAGCACCGCATCGGCCTCGACGCCGTCGAGGATTACGCGTTCGTGCGCGATTTCGTCGGGACGGTGGCGCAGGCCGGATGCGACGTGTTCATCGTGCACGCACGCAACGCGGTGCTGAAGGGGCTGTCGCCGAAGGAGAACCGCGAGGTGCCACCGCTGCGCTACGACGTGGTACGCAGGCTCGCCCGCGATTTCCCGTCGCTCGTGTTCGTGCTGAACGGGGGGCTCGTCGCCTGGGATGCGATCGAGCGCGAGCTGCCCTTCGTCGCCGGCGTGATGCTCGGCCGCGCGGCGTATCACGACCCTTATCTGCTGGCGGACGTCGACACACGCCTGTTCGGCGACGCGCGTCCGGCGCGGTCACGCTACGAAATCATCGAGGCGCTGGCGGCATACGCATCGGAACAACTCGCGCGAGGGACGTCGCTGCGCGCCATCGCGCGCCACGTGCTGGGTCTCTACCACGGCGTGCGCGGCGGCCGGCGCTTCCGTCAGGTGCTCTCCGACGCGACTCGTCTCCACGACGCCGACGTATCGTTGCTCGCGGACGCGGTGCGGGAGGTGGGATAAGGCTCGTGCAGGCGCACGTCGACGCGATGCTCGCGCCCGTCGTCCGCCACCGCGAAGCGATCGCCCTCGATCGGCTCGCCGTCGACCTCGATGTCGACCGCACCCGTGGAGAGCCGCGCGGGATTCTCCACGCGAATGACGTAGGTCGCGCCGCCGCGCCGGTAGCGCACGGTGTAACCGGCCCAATCGCGCGGAATGCACGGCGCGATCTGCACGTGCGCGCCTTCGACGCGCACGCCGAGCAGATATTCGACGCCGGCCCGGTATAGCCAGCCCGCGGCGCCGGTGTACCACGACCATCCGCCGCGGCCGGCGTGCGGCGGCGCGCTGTAGACGTCGCCCGCGACGACGAACGGCTCGATCTTGTAGCGGTGCGCGCCGCCGCGCGTCGCCGCGTGGTTGATCGGGTTCAGCATCGAGAATAGCTCGAACGCGCGCTCGCCTTCGCCCAGCATCGCGAAAGCGATCACGCACCAGGCGGCCGCGTGCGTATATTGCCCGCCGTTCTCGCGCACGCCGGGGGGGTAGCCCTGGATGTATCCGGGGTCGGGGATGCTCGTGTCGAACGGCGGCGTGAACAGCAGAACGAGATCGTCGCCGCGCTTCACCAGGTACTCGGATACGGCCTCCATCGCCTGCCGCGCGCGCACCGGATCGGCGGCGCCCGAAATCACGGCCCAGCTCTGCGCAATCGAATCGATCCGGCACTCGCGGTTGTACGCCGAGCCCAGTGGCGTACCGTCGTCGAAGTAAGCGCGCCGGTACCACGCGCCGTCCCAGGCCTCGCGGTCGATCGCCTTCGCCAGCGCATCGGCATGCGCCTGCCACTTTTCGGATCGTGCGCCATCGCCACGGTGCGCGGCGATCGGGGCGAAATCGGCGAGCGTCGCGCAGAGAAACCAGCCGAGCCAGACCGACTCGCCTCGGCCTTCGATGCCGACGCGGTTCATGCCGTCGTTCCAGTCGCCGCCGTGCATCAGCGGCAGGCCGTGCGCGCCGACGTCGAGGCTCGCGTCGAGCGCGCGCGCGCAATGCTCGTAGACGCTTGCCGATTCGGCCGACCGCGTGGGCTCGAAATAGAGATCCTCGCGCTGTGCCGGCACCTGCGGTCCCTCGATGAACGGCACGATCTCGTCCAGCACGCGCGCATCGCCGGTCGTCTGGACGTGGTGGGCGACGGCGTACGGCAGGAACACGCGATCGTCGGCGAAGCGCGTGCGCACGCCGCGGCCGGACGGCGGATGCCACCAGTGCTGCACGTCGCCTTCCGGGAACTGATGGGCGCACGCACGCACGAGATGCGCCCGCGCCTCGGCCGGTGCCGCGACGGCGAGCGCCATCACGTCCTGCAGCTGGTCGCGAAAGCCGTAGGCTCCGCCCGCCTGGTAGAAGCCTGCGCGCGCAAACAGCCGGCACGCGCGCACCTGGTAGACGAGCCACCGGTTCAGCATGACGTTCGTCGCAGCGTCCGGCGTCTCGACGGTGATTGCGCCGAGCACCCCATCCCATTCGGCCGTGACGCGCGCGAGCTCCTGCGCGAGGTCCGCCCGCTGGAATCGCCGTGCGAGCGCGGTCGCGGCGTCCTCCGTCTCCGCCTGCCCGAGCAGGAAGGCGATCTCCACGCGGCCGCCCGGCGGAATCGACACGCGACGCGCAATCGCCGCGCACGGATCGAGCCCGGCACCGGACCGGCCGCCGAGCTCGCCGCCGCCCGCGAGCGCCGCCGGCAGATCGAGGCTGCCGTTGCGGCCGAGGAACTCGGTCCGGTCGGACGTCAGGGATTCGATGGGGCCGTCGGCGGCGAAAAACGCCTGGCGCGCACCGAATTCCGCAATGCGTGGATTGCGTGCGTATATGACGCCGGCGTCGGGGTCCGCCGTCGTCACGATGTACGGAGCGTTCGCGGCGCGCGACGCGCCGAGCGCCCATTCAACGTACCCGGTCACCGACAGCTCGCGCGTCTCGGCCACCGTATTGGTGAGCAGCAGCTGCGTGATCTTCACCGGCGCATCGGCCGCGACGAACTGCGTCAGCGTGCACCGGATGCCATGCGCTTCCTGCTCGTACCGGACGTACCCGGCGCCGAAGCGCGCGACATACGTCGCATCGTCGATGCGAATCGGCAGCGCCGTGGGTGTCCACAGCGCACCCGATTGCTCGTCGCGCAGATAGAAGACTTCGGCCGGCGGCGCGGACACCGGGTCGTTCGACCAGGGGGTGAGCTGGTTTTCCCGGCTGTTCGCAGCCCACGTGAAACCGGGCGCCGACTCGGAGGCCTGGAAGCCCAATTCCTGGTTCGCTACGACGTTGATCCACGGCAGCGGCGTCTGCTGTCCGAGTCCGAGCGTGACGACATATTCGCGGGCGTCGGGCGTGAAGCCGCCGAGCCCGTTGAAGAAGCGCAGCCGCGGCACGTCGATTCGCGCACCCGCCGGCAACGCCGGCTGCAGCGACGGCTCGCGCGCCGTCGTGACCGGGTGGCGCACGCGCAGAAGCTGCTCGACGAGATTTCCTTGCGTGCTCGCCACCACGACCCGCGCCGCCGCATGCAGCAGCACGCGCTCGTCGGCCGACAGGCTGTCGCCGCGCACGACGAACACCTCGCCGCGGATCGATTGCGCGCTGCCACTCGCGCGCGACTGCGCGTCGCGCACGAGGTTCTGCAGGTGCTCCTGCACGCCGGGCGCGTAGGTCACGGCCTGGTCGTTCAGCAGCACGAGATCGACCGCGAGGCCCTTCAGGTTCCAGTACTCGTGCGCGGTTAGAAGCTGTCGCAACAGGCCGCGGTCGTCGACGTCGTCGATGCGCGCAAGCACGATCGGCCGGTCGCCCGAGATGCCGAGCCGCCACAGCCCCGAAACCGGCAGCGTGTTCGACTGCAACGTGCGCTGCGACGGACGCAGCGATGCGTCGTGGAAGAGCAGGCCGTTCGCAAGCTGCTGGTAGAGGTGCGCCTCGCCGTGGTCGATGCCGAGGTAATGGAGCTGTACCTGCGCGTGCGTCCAGGCGAGCGACGACGCCCGGTCGTACGCCGCCGGATCGTGATACTTGTCCGCGAGCCCGAGCGCGTCCTCGCGCGTGGCTGCGACCATCGTCGCGAACGCGACCTGCGCCTTGTCGCCGGGCGCGATCGTCACGCGCACGCGCAGGCTCGCGATCGGATCGAGCACCGCGCCGGTCGTGTTGGTGAGCGGCCGGCCTTCGGTCACGGTCACGGGCGCGCGCACCGTTCGGCCGCGGCCCAGGAAACGCGCGCGATCGGTCTCGAATTCGATGCCGGCCGCGCCGCCGGCCGCGATGACGTGCGCCGCGTGGAGCGCATGATCCGTCGCGAGGCGAGGCCGCCGCGAGAACAGAAGGCCGGTCACCTGCGGCACGAACTCGCTGCGCACGAACAGGTTGGAGAAGGCGGGGTGCGCCAGGTCGGCGGCCGGCGGCGCCAGCGTGATCTCGGCATACGACGTGATCTCGATCTCGCTCGCGCGCGTGCCGAGGTTGCGCAGCGTCACGCGGCGGATCTCGGCATCGTCCTCCCCCGACACGATGACCTCGAGCGTGGTCTCGATCGTGCCGTCCTGGCGGACGATGCGAACGCGGTCTTCGTGGAAAGCGACGTCGTAGCGGGACGGCTCGACGCACACCGGCTGGTATCCCGCCGACCAGACGCGGTTGTCGGCCGTGTCCCGCAGATACACGAAGCTGCCGCGGTCGTCGCAGGTCGGATCCTCGCGCCAGCGGGTGACGCCGACTTCGCGCCACAGGCTGTACCCGGCCCCCGCAGCGGTGAGCATCACCGCGTAGCGGCCGTTGGCGAGCAGTTGCGTGGACGGTCGCGGCAGATGCGGGGAGTGCAGCCGCTCCTCGAACGCGAGGCGCCCGTCCTCGACGATTGCCCGTTCGTGGTCCGCGCGCGGCAGCGCGACGGACGCATCGCGATGCCGCGTCTCCTGCAGCAGGATTCCCGACGCGCGGATCAGCGGCTCGCGGTGGAAGCGACGGCGCAAGGCGGCGTCGAGGAGCACGTTAGCGAGCGCGACGAGCGTCATGCCCTGGTGATGCGCCATGTACGCGCGCACGAGCGCGACCGGCCCGGTCTCCGGCACGCGCAGGCGCGTGAAGTCGAGCGCTTCGTAAAAGCCGTAGCGGCCGCGTCCGCCGAGCGACTCGATGCGCGCGAAGTTCGCGGCCGCCGCGCGCGGCGCGTACATCGCGGCCAGCCCGGTCGCGTACGGGGCGATGACGAGGTCCTCGCCTAAACCGCGCTTGAGGCCGAGTCCCGGCACGCCGAACGTCGAATACTGGAACGTCAGGTGCACGTCGCGCTCGTGGAACGCGGATTCCGAGATGCCCCACGGCACACCGCGGCGTCGCGCATACGCGATCTGCCGCTCGACGACCATGTGGCACGTGTGATCGAGCAGGCTGCCGTACGGCGTATCCATCAGCAGCGCCGGCATCAGGTATTCGAACATCGACCCTGACCACGACACGAGCACGGTCCTGCCGTGCACCGAGATCAGCGTGCGGCCGAGCCTGAACCAGTGCTCGGGCGGGACGTCGTGCTTGGCGATCGCGATGAAGCTCGCGAGCCGCGCCTCCGAAGCAAGCAGGTCGTAGTACGACGGGTCGAGGCGCGCGTGATCGACCTGGTAGCCGATCGAGAACAGCTTGCGCGCCGGGTCGTACAGGAACCGGAAGTCCATGCCGACGAACAGCGCGTGCGCATCGCGTGCGATGCGCTGCAGCCGCTCGATCAGAACGGATGCATCGCGCTCGACCCGCGCGAGCAGTTGCAAGGCGGCGGCCCGGAAGCCCTCGGCATCCGCCGTCGCGGCGAGGGAACCGCGCAGCGCTGCGCATTGCGCGGGCAGCGCGGCGAGCGTCACGCCGGGGTCGACCGACCGTGCGAGCCATTCGATCGCATCGACATCCTGCAAGGCTTCGGCATCGTGATCCGCGTCGCGTGCCGGCGCGACGGCCCACGGCACGAGCCGGAGGAACTCGGCGTGCCGTGCGACGATTCGCGCGTGCAGGATCTCCGCATACGCGAGCGCGTCCACCAGCGTCGGATGCGCGCCCTCTTCGGCGAGCACGCGCGCCATGTCGAGGATGTCGGCGGCGATGCGCGCCAGATCGCGCAAAGGCAGGCGCGCCGGCGGCGGCGATGCCTGCGCGAGATGCGACGACAACGCAGCGAGCGCGTCCTGCAGTTGCGCGAGGTTCACGCTCGTCGACGGCCGGTTGCGATCGGCGCGCTCGACCGCGCGGCGCAACAGCTCGGCATCGTCGGCCATGCCGCGAAGCGCGTTCGCGTCCGCTGCCGGCTGCGCGAGCGCCATGCGCGCGGCTGACGACAGTGCGATCAGGCATCCGGCCAGATTGCCGCTGTCGACGGTCGACACGTAGCGCGGCTCGAGTGCGCGCAGCGTCGTCGTTTCGATCCAATTGTAGAAATGGCCGCGGTGGCGTGGCAGCTTCGCGAGCGTGTCGAGCGCCGCGTCGATGCGATCGCAAAGCTCGGGCAGGCCGATCCAGCCGAAGTCGCGCGCCGCGACGGCCGACACGAAATACATGCCGATGTTCGTCGGCGACGTCCGGTGCGCGACGACGCGTTCGGGGTCCTCCTGCAGGTTGTCGGGCGGCAGGAAGTTGTCGTCGCGCCCCGCCAGATCGGCGAAGAACTGCCACGTCTGGCGCGCGATCAGGCGCAGCTCGGCCGCCTCCGCGGGCGTCGGTGCCTCGATGTCGCGCTCCGCCGCAGGAAGGCTCGCGCGCCAGGCGAGCAGCGGCGCGGCGAACCACAGCGTGAAGAACGGCGCGGCGGGCAAGAGCGCCTCCGGCCGCGCGGCCAGCACGGCGAGCAGCACGGCAGCCGCGATCGCCAGCGCGCCGTACATGCCGCTCACGAATTCCGTGAGCGAGGACGTGGCGCTCGCCTGCACCTGCGCGGCGGAATTCCATTCGAGCAGCCGCTGGCGCATGACGAGGCGGCCGAGCGTGCGCACGATCGCGTCGAGCATCGATATCGCGTCGCGCGGCAGCATGGCGAGCTGGAAGAGCGTGCGGCCGAAGCCGGACAGCACGTCGTCGCGAAGCAGTCGCAGCCAGGTGCCGCGGTCGGTGTTCGGGCGCGGGCGCAGCCGGTCGACGAGCGAGAGCAGCGACGGCAGCAGGAACGTGGCGACCGCGAGTGCGGCAAAGCGCTGGCTCGCGGCGCCTTCGACGATCCAGCCCGCCGCGAGCAGCAGCAAGGTCGCGGGCGCGACGAGCGTGCGGCGGAGGTTGTCGAGCATCTTCCAGCGCGCGATCGGCGGCAGGTCGTGGCCGCGCCGACCGGCGATCCATGGCAACAGCTGCCAATCGCCGCGCGCCCAGCGGTGGCTGCGCGCGGCCGCAACCTCGGCATGCGGCGGATAGTGCTCGAACACCTCGACGTCGCTGACGAACGCGCAGCGCGCGTAGCTGCCCTCCAGCAGGTCGTGGCTCAGGATGGCATCGGGCGGCATTCGCCCGCGCAGCGCCGCCTCGAACGGATCGACCTCGTACATCCCCTTGCCGGTGAAGCTGCCGCGACCGAACAGGTCCTGGTAGACGTCCGACACGTGGAACGTGTACGGATCGACGCCGCAATGGCCGGAGAACCACTGCTGGAACCAGCTCGCCGTGCGGCGCGTCGGCAGCGTCGGCGTGACGCGCGGCTGCAGGATCGCGTAGCCGTCGGCGACGTTGCCTGTCGCGGCGTCGATCCGCGGCCGATTGAGCGGATGCAAAAGCGTGCCCACGAGCTCCGCGGCAACGCCGTACGGCATGATCGTGTCGGCATCCAGCGTCAGCACGAACCGGACGTTTGCGGGCGCGGACGCGTGGAATGGCACGTCCGTTACGAAGGACGTGTCGGTGGCGCCGCGCAGCAGCCGGTTGAACTCGTGCAGCTTGCCGCGCTTGCGCTCCCATCCCATCCACGTGCCCTGCGCCGGATTCCACTGCCGGCGACGATGGAACAGGTAGAAGATGCGATGTCCGTTGGCAGCCTTGCCGTAACGGTCGTTCAGCGACCGCACCGCTTCGGCGGCGAGCCGCAGCAGCCGCACGTCCGCCTCGGCGTGCTCGCCCTGCGCGTCGAGCCAGTCGGTCAGCAGCGCGAAGTGGATCTCGCCCCCGTTCACGCCGTTCGACAGGTAGTGCGCCTCGAGCATGCGCGCGTCGGCTGCGATCGTGCGCTCGCTCGCGAGGATCGTCGGCATGACCACGAACGTGCGCATCGACGCGTCGAGCCCGGACGGCAGCGTGAGGCGCGGTGTGTGTCGCGGCGGCACGTGGTCGGTGACCATCCGGTTGACGAGAAGAAGCGCGATCTCGAAGGCCGCCGGCAGCGCGAGCGCCGCATAGAGCCATAGCGTCCACGCGGCGACGCCCGCTTCGTGCGCGGCGGAGAGCAGCAGCGCGAGGAGGCCGCACACCACGGTTACGATCGTGCCGGCGTAGAGGGGAAACGCCTGGTCGGCGTGGCGCGCGAGCAGCCGCCGCGCGAGCGGTCGCCGGTAGCCGAGCTCGTGCTCGAACAGCGCGCGGCCATGGCTGATCAGCCAGTACCCGAGATCGGACGGCCGCGGATCGTCGCCGGCGTGTGGCGCCGCGGCTTTCGCGACCGCGGCGTGCGCGACTTCGAGCTCGTCGTGCGGCGAGCGCCGCGCGAGATCCTCCACCGCGCTGCGATAGCGGTCGCGCGTGATGAAGTCCATGGCCGGGAACATCGGATTGCGGGCCAGCGTCTGGTTGACGAGACTCGCCGCCTCGACGAAATCCGGCCATTCGTAGGCGGACGTGAGCCGCATGCTGGTGATCAGGTTGCGCACCGACAGATCGGCCGCTGCCTGCCGCGCGATTTCGAGCTGCACCACCGCTTCGGCGTTCGTGTGCTCGGCGGCGAGCCGCTGCGACAATTCCGACAGCGCCACGCCGGCGCTCGCGTCGCCATGACGAAGCCGCTGGAACAGTTGCACGGTGAACGCTCGCGACCAGCCGGACGCGGTGCCGGCGGCCGTGAGCGACACGTCGTCGACGATGTCGGTCGCGAGGCCGGTCAGCACGTCGGCGTAGCGATCGGCCTGAGCGCGTCCCTTCATCGACGCAGCGATGCGTGCCGCGAGACGGCGCGCGTTCTCGATCATCACGATGCGCAGCACCGTCGGCAGCGCCCACAGCTCGGCGAGCGCGAGCGGCGCCACCGTCTGGTAGGAGCCTACGAACCGCAGCAACAGGTCGGCGTCGAACCGACTGTCGGTGTGCGCAACGAACGCCCACGCGATGCCGTACACGCGCGGCAGGCCGGCGAGCGGCCCGGCGTCGAGTCGCGGCAGTCGCGCGAAGAAGCGCTCGGGCAGCAGCGTCCGAATATCGCGGAGCTGGTCCTCGACGATGTGGAAATTGTTGACGAGCCAGTCGGCGGCGGGGGTGATCAGACGCTTGGCCGCGACCGCGTCGCTGATCGCCTCGTACGCCTCGCGCAGCACCGCTGCATTGTCGGCGTTGCGCTGGGCGAACGCGCGCCAGCGCGCCGGGCGCTCGCCGACCGGCTGCGCCTTCGCGAGCGAAATCGCGTGCTGCTCGAGTCGCTCGGGACTGAAGAGCTCCGCCCATAGCGGCTCCTCGTCGTCTTTCGCGAAGCGGTCGGAGCGCGGGGTACGGAGAATGCGGAGCGGGTGCTTCATGGGTGACGACGCATCTTACGCAATTGCCGGTCAGGCTCAACAAGCCATTCTCATTGAACTCCCCGGATTGCGCGCGCATCCAACCGACGTGATCACCGTCGGCAAGTACTGGCGGCGAGGGGCCGACCCGCGCCTCGTCGTGATGGTTCTGAACAACCGCGACCTGAATCAGGTGACGTGGGAGCAGCGCGTGATGGAGGGCGATCCGAAGTACGTTGCGTCGCAGGAGATCCCCGACTACCCGTACGCGCGGTTTGCGGAAGGCGCCGGTCTCGACGGCATTCGCGTGTCCCGGGCCGCCGCGCCGATCGCCGGTCTGCGTTTTCCGCGTACACGATTCCGACCGACGCGCCCGGGTCCGACGGCACGCTCGAGTGGAATGCGACGACGCTCGTGCTGGTCGAGGCGTCGGCCGCCGGCTCGACCGGCATCGGCTACAGCTATGCCACTCGCGCGACCGCGGTCCTGATTGCCGACACGCTCGCCGGCGTCGTCGAGGGCCGCGCCGCGTTCGACATCGGCGCGGCATGGCGGGCGATGATCGTGGCGATTCGCAATCTGGGCCGCCCCGGCATCCCGTCGATGGCCGTCGCCGCCGTCGACAACGCGCTGTGGGACCTGAAGGGCGCGCTGCTCGGCACGGCGGTCGTCGACTGCTCGGCGCCGTGAAACGATGCGAGCGCCGTGTACGGCAGCGGCGGCGTCACGTGGTTCGAGGAGCCGGTGTCGAGCGACGACCTCGAGGGCCTGCGGCTCTTGCGCGACGACGCGCCGGGACGCTGAGGCGATCGGCGACGGCGCGCTGCTCGACGACGTGCAGCGCGAGAACCGCTCCTCGCGCGCGGCTCCGTAGCCGCCAACCCCGGCGCACCCGGATAGGTTCTAGAATCCCGGGCTGCTAATATGCGCGCCTGCCTCGCGCATCAGGGCTTCGTGACTTCGCTCGATTCTCCCCGCGTATCGGGTACCCGGACGCAATGACGGCTCCGTTTGCGCCGCGCCGGCTCACCATCGCGACCCGCGAGTCCGCGCTGGCGCTCTGGCAGGCCGAGCACGTCCGCAGCCAGCTCACCGCGCACTATCGCGGCATCAGCGTCGAGCTGCTCGGCGTGACCACGCAGGGCGATCGCATCATCGACCGGCCGCTCGCGGCCATCGGCGGCAAGGGCCTGTTCATCAAGGAGCTCGAGACAGCGCTGCGCGAAGGGCGCGCGGACATCGCCGTGCATTCGCTGAAGGACGTGCCGATGGACCTGCCGGACGCGTTCGTGCTGGCGGCCGTTTCCGCGCGCGAGGATCCACGCGACGCGTTCGTGTCGAACCGCTACGACTCGCTCGCCGCGCTGCCCGAAGGCGCCGTCGTCGGCACGTCGAGCCTGCGGCGCGAGGCGCAGTTGCGCGAGCGTCATCCGGCGCTTGCCATCGAGGCATTGCGCGGCAACGTGCACACGCGGCTGCGCAAGCTCGACGAAGGTCGTTATGCCGCGATCATCCTCGCGGCTGCGGGTCTCAAGCGGCTCGGGCTCGGCACGCGCATTCGCGCGCTGCTCGATCCCGACGACAGCCTGCCGGCGCCGGGGCAGGGCGCGCTGGCGATCGAGTGCCGCGGCGACCGGACGGACCTGATCGCCGCGCTCGCTCCGCTCGCCGATCGCGGAACCGTGCTTGCCACGGCCGCGGAGCGCTCGTTCTCGCGTGCGCTCGGGGGCAGTTGCCAGACACCGCTCGCCGCGTACGCAGAGTGGGAGGAAGACCGGTTGTGGCTGCGCGGGCTGCTCGCGTCGCGCGATGGGCGCGAAGTGATGCGCGGCGAACTGGAAGACGCCGTGATCGATGTCCGCGAAGCGCACGCGCTCGGTGCGGCGCTCGCCGATCAGTTCCTCGCGCGCGGCGGCCATCGCCTCGTCGCGCTGAACGCATGAGCAACCTCCGTCGCGCGGCGCTTGTCGCATCGCAGCGCGCACTGCGCGATTCGCGATGACCGGTGCCATCTATCCGCTCTCGCCGCCGCCCCGCGTACCGGGGCCGCTCGAAGGCATCGGCGTGATCGTCACGCGACCGCAGCGGCAGGCCGCCGTGTTCGCCGCGAAGATCGGCGCGCTCGGCGGCGTGCCGATCGTGTGGCCGGCGATCGTGATCCTGCCGCCCGCGGACGCGGCGCCGCTTGCGCACGCGCAGGCCGCGCTCGCTGCGTACGACATCGCGATCTTCGTCTCCGCGAACGCCGTCGAGTTCGGCGCGCCGCCGTCCGCGCGCTGGCCCGCGCACACGGTGGCTTACGCGCCGGGTCCGGGAACCGCGGAGGCGCTGGTGGCGGCCGGCATTCCGAATCCGCAAGTCCCGGTCACGTCGCTCGACAGCGAGGGATTGCTCGAGCTGCCTTCGCTCGCCGACGTGACAGGCAAGCGCGTCGTTGTCTTTCGCGGCGAGGGCGGGCGTGAATTCCTCGGCAACACGCTGCGCGCACGCGGCGCAACCGTGGATCACGTGCCATGCTATCGCCGGGTGGCGCCGCAGACGGGGGCGCTCGGCCTGATCGAGGCGATCCGGGAAGGCCGCGCGCATGCGCTGACGCTGACGTCGAGCGAAGGCCTCGACAACCTGATGGCTGCGCTCGGTCCCGAGGGACAGCGCGAGATCGCGCGCCTGCCCGTGTTCGCCGTGCACCCGCGAATTGCCGAGCGGGCGCGCGAGCACGGCTTGCGCGCCATCGAGACCGCGGGCGGCGACGACGGGCTTCTCGCCGGATTGCTCGAATGGTTCGCAGGTCCGTCGCGCACCGCGGCCACGCGCGAAGCGTGACGACCGCCGGGCCGACCTTTTCATCGATTACGGAAAGCCGTTCATGAACGACGTCGACATCCTCGTCACCGCGCCGCTGCCTCCGTTCCTGTACGAGCCGCTTCGGGCCGACTACCGCTGTCACGATTACGCGGTGGCGAGCGACAAGCCTGCGCTCCTCGCATCGGCAGGCCCGCGCGTGCGCGGACTCGTGCAGGGCGGGGGGACGGCCACGCCGACGTCGCTGCTCGATGCACTGCCCGCGCTCGAGATCATTTCGGTGTTCGGCGTCGGCTACGACGGCGTCCCCGTCGACTATTGCCGCGCGCGCGGCCTCAAGGTGACGAACACGCCCGACGTGCTGACCGACGACGTCGCGGACGTTGCGGTCGGACTGATCCTGATGACCGGGCGCGGCTTCGTGCGCGCCAATCGATTCGTTCACGCGGGCGAATGGTTGCGCAAGGGTCCGGAGCTGACGACGAAGCTCGGCGGGCGCACCGTCGGGGTCCTCGGCCTCGGACGCATCGGCAAGGCGATCGCGACGCGCGTGCAGGCGATGGGCATGCGCGTCGCGTACACGGGGCGCAAACCGCAGGACGTGCCCTACGAATTCGTGAGCGGGCTCGAGGCGCTGGCGGCGCGCGTCGATTTCCTCGTCGTCGCATGTCCGGGCGGTCCGGCGACGCGGCATCTGGTGAACGAGCGCGTGCTGCAGGCGCTCGGTGCAACAGGCACGCTGATCAACATCGCGCGCGGCTCGATCGTCGACGAAGCGGCACTTGCGAGTGCGCTCGCCGACGGCACGATCAAGGCCGCGGGCCTCGACGTGTTCGAGAACGAGCCGCACGTTCCGGACGCGCTGCTCGCGCAGGACAACGCGGTGCTGCTGCCTCACGTGGGGAGCGCGACACGCGAGACGCGCCAGGCGATGGGCGACCTGTGCAAGGCGAATCTCGACAAGTGGTTCGCCGAGCGCGCGGTGCTGACGCTGGTTCCGGAGCTGTGACGTTCAGTCGTCGGGGGCGAGCGGGGCAGCCGTGACGCGCCGGGCGCCCGGCTGGAACAGCACCGTGAACAGCGCCGCCACCACGAGCGCGAGCGCGATCCATTCCTGCACGCCGGGGCGCTCGCCGAGCAGCAGGATGCCGGAGATGACGCCGACCACCGGCACCGGCAGCGACGACAGCGACGACACGGCCACCGGCAGCGAGCGCGCGAGCGTGAACCACGCCCAATGCGCGAGCGTCCCGGCGAGGAAGATGTTGTAGACGACCGCGAACCAGCCGCGTGGCGACAGCCCGGCAAGCACGGATGCGAGCGGCTGCGGATCGAAGAGTGGCGCAAGCGCGGCAAGCGGAATTGAGCCGAGCAGCATCATCCAGCCCGAAAGCGTGTTCTGCGCGACCGGCAGCTTCCATTTCCGCAGCAGCACCGTTCCCATCGCCCAGGCGATCGCCGCGCCGAGGATCATGAGTGCGCCGAACGGGGCTGCGCGCACGACGCCGATCTGCTCGCCGATCAGCATCGCCATGCCCGTGATGCCGAGCGCAAGTCCCACGAGCTTGCGCCGCGACAGCCGCTCGTGCAGCACGACGGTCGCGATCATCGTCGCCCATATCGGCATCGTATAGGCCAGGATTGCGCTGCGGCCGGCCGGGAGCTGCTGCACGCCGAAGAGCACGAGACCGTTCCACGCGCCGATGTTGAGCAGTGCGAGCACGAGGAGTCGCGGCCACAGCGCGCGCGGCACGCGGATCGGATCGCCCGACACGCGCGCGACGGTGAGCAGGCCGATCGCGGCGAGCGGCAGCGTCAGGCTGCGGAACGTGAGCGGCGCAAGCTCGGTGACGCCGATCTTGAGCACCGGCCAGTTGCAGCCCCAGACCAGCGTCAGGACGAGGATCAGCGGCGCGGCGCGCGCGATCGGAACCGGCGATGCGGTGGAAGTCATTTCCATCGACAATCTTCTGAAGGGCGCTGCCGAAATGCGATTCTCGCTACGGCGGGCTCCCATACTTGCTTGCGTGCAATGCGCGCGCCTGCGCGACCCATGCATCGCGGCGAATGCGTCCGGGAAACTCGGGCAGCCGCGCATCGATCTCGTCGATGTCGCGCTCGCTCCAGCGCGCGATCTGGCGATACGTGCCGATGCCGAGCTGGTAGAGCATGCGTTCGATCACGGGGCCGATGCCGACGATGAGCTTCAGGTCGTCGGGCGTTCCCGGTGCGTCGAGCAGCGGCGGCGGCGCGTTGCGCTCGATGTCGATGACGATCTGGCGGTAACGCGCAGTATCGGCGCGCGCGTCGGCGAGCTCGCGGTAAAGCGCTCGGCGCTCTTCCGCGAATGCCTGCAACTGCGTCATCTCCGCGGCCGCTGCGTTCGCTGGCGCGGCCTTGGCTGCGGACGCGGCCGTCTCGGCTGCGGCTTCCGCGACGCGCGGCGGCGCCGGCAGTGCCGCCGCCGGCTGCGGCTGCGCGCGTTCCCGTGCGCTCGCCGCGCCGGCCCGATACGCGACGACGATCCCGATCGCAAGCGCAACCAACGCGAGAAGCGTGTATGCGATCACGGATGGCGGGACAAGGGGTGCGGCGGACGGGCGTAGTGACGGCCCGCGCATTGTATGCGACGGCCGAATCGCCGGCCACCCGGCGCCGAGAGTTTCGCGCGGATACCGGCTGCTAGAATCGGGCCGATTCGCCGCCATGCAAACGATCTCTCCCGAGCCTGAACGCGACCTGCAGGCCGCGCGCGCGGAGCCTCCCAATCCGGCGGCTCGCCGCGGCGGCGGCTTCGCGTTGCGCGCGCTGTGGCTCGTCGTGATCCTCGCCCTGCTCGCCGGCGGGTATGCGTGGTACGAGCAGAGGAGCGCGACGCAATCGCTGCAAAGCGACGTCGCGCAGCGGCTGCAGGCGGCGGACGCGGCCGTCGCGCAGGCGCGGGCGCGCGAGTCCGATCTCGCGAATGCGCTTCGCGAAGCGCAGGCGAAGCTCGCGCTGCTGGAGGCGCGCACGTCGGAATTCCAATCGCAGCAGGCCTCGCTCGAGGCGCTCTACCGCGACCTCGCGCCGTCGCGCGACGAGCTCGCGCTGTCCGAGGTCGAGCAGATCCTCGTCCTGGCGAGCCAGCAGCTTGTGCTCGGTGGCAACGTGCAGGCGGCGCTCGCCGGACTGCAGGTCGCCGATGCCAAGCTGGCCCGTCTCGATCGTCCGCAGGTCGCGACGGCGCGGCGCGCGCTCGCGCGCGACATGGATCGCCTGAAGGCGGTTCCGTACGTCGACGTCGCCGGCATTTCGATCAAGCTCGACCAGCTGATCGCCGCCGTCGACACGCTGCCGCTCGCGAAGGACGAGCGGCTGCCAGCGCCGCCACCCGCGGCGATTCCGGCGGACGAGCCGGCATGGGTGCGCTTCCTGCGCGATGTCTGGAACGACTTGCGCGGCGTGATTCGCATCGAGGTCGCGGATCGGCCGGCCGCGCCGCTCGTGACGCCGCAGCAATCGTTCTTCCTGCGCGAGAACCTGCGCCTGCGCCTGCTCGCCGCGCGGCTTGCGCTGCTCGCACGCGACGAGCGCTCGTTCAAGGCCGACATCCAGGCGGCGAGCGCCTGGTTGCGGCAGTACTTCGACCTGCAGAGCAAGCCGGTGCAAGCGGCGCTTGCGACGCTCGCTCAGCATGCCGCGCTCGCGATGCCGGGCGAGATGCCCGATCTCGCCGCGAGCATCGATGCAGTGCGGATGCTCAAGGCGGTCGCCGATCGCGTGCCCGATCATGCGCCGGCACGCGCGAAGTAGCCGCAGGGACGGGACGCCCGCGTGCGCGCGCTGATCGCGTTCCTGCTGATCGCGGCGGCCGCGGTCACGCTCGCGCTGCTGTTCCGGCTCAATACCGGATACGTGCTCTTCGTCGCGCCGCCCTATCGCGTCGAGCTGTCGCAGAATGCGTTCATCATCATCGCGGTGCTCGCGTTCCTCGCGCTGTACGCGCTCGTCCGCGCGAGCGTTCGGCTTTCCAGGCTGCCCGCGGAAGTGCGCGAAAGCCGCCGCCGCCGGCAATTCGAGCGTTTCCGGAGCAAGCAGGATGCGGCGGTCGTCGCGCTGATCGAAGGCCGGCACGGCAAGGCGCGCCAGTTCGCGCAGGAGGCGCTGGCGATCCCGCACTCCACACCTGTCGCCGCGCTCGTTGGTGCACGCGCGGCGCTCGAGACGCGCGACTATGCCGCCGCGGCCGCGATGCTCGACCGCCCGGACACGCGGGAGCCCAAGCTCGCGGTCCCGCGGCTGATGCTGGAGGCCGAGCTTGCGCTCGAGCGCGGGCAGCCCGCCGATGCGCTCGCGCGCCTTGCCGAGCTGCGGCGCGAAGCAGGGCTGCACACGGCGGCGCAGCGGCTCGAGCTTCGTGCGCTCACCGCGGCAGGGCGGCCCGCCGAAGTGCCCGCGCTCGTCGATCAGCTCGTCAAGCGCAAGGTGTACGACGCGCAGCAAGGCGAGCTTCTGCGTGCGAGCGCGCATGCGGAATCGCTTGCGAGCCTCGCGCACGACGCCGCGGGACTCCGCGCGTACTGGGCGCGCGTGCCGGAGGTGGACCGGCTGCAATCCAAGGTCGCGCGCGCTGCGGCAAAGAGCTTCCTCGAGCTCGGCAGCGACCGCGAAGCGGCGGAGATCGTCGCCCGAAGCCTCGAGCGAAACTGGGATTCGACGCTTGTCGTGCTCTATGCCGAATGCCGCGCGCCCGACGCGACGCGCCAGCTCGAAACGGCCGAGCGCTGGCTGGTCGCACACAGCGAGGACGCGTCGCTGCTCTACGCGCTCGGCCGGCTGTGCGAGCGCAGCGAGCTGTGGGGCAAGGCGCAGACGTACCTCGAGGCGAGCCTCGCGCTCGACAACCACTGGCGCGCGCACGTCGCTCTCGCCGAGCTGTTCGCGAAGCTCGACCGCCCTGACGAAGCGAATGCGCACCGATCAGCGGCGCTGACGCTCGCGCTCGCGGAGCTCGCGCGCGAGAAATAGGCCGGGATCAGTCGGCGGCTTCGGTCTGCGCCCCGTACGTGAAGCTGTCGGCGTAGAACTCTTCTGCGGGCAGATTGCGCAGCGTCGTGAAGTCGCGCTTCGCCGCGTCGATCATCGCCGGCGCGCCGCACGCGTAGACCTGATAGCCGGAAAGGTCCCGGAAATCGGCGAGCACCGCCTGATGGACGAGGCCGGTGCGGCCCGGCCATGCGTCGCCGGGCGCAGGCTCCGACAGCACCGGAATGAAGGTGAAGTTCGGATTCTCGCTTTGCCAGCGGCCGGGAACGTCCGGCATGTAGAGATCGCGCGCAGCGCGCGCGCCCCAGTACAGCACGATCTCCCGCGGGATGCGGTGGTGGAGCATGTGCTCGATGATCGCCTTGATGGGCGCGAATCCGGTGCCGCCCGCGACGAAGATCACCGGCTTGTCGGTGTCCTCGCGCAGATAGAACGTGCCGAGCGGGCCCTCGAAGCGCAGGATCTCGCGGCCCTTGTACGTCGTGAACAGCGGATCGGTGAAGAAGCCGCCCGGCGTGTGCCGGATGTGCAGCTCGAGCAGCTCGTCGGCGTGCGGCGGCGTCGCCAGCGAAAAGCTGCGGCGATGACCGTCCTTCAGCAGCAAGTCGATGTACTGGCCGGCCAGATACTGCAAGCGCTCGGTTGCCGGCAGCTTGAGCCGCACGACAGCGACGTCGGGTGCCGGCTTGTCGATCGACTCGACGCGGCACGGCAGGCGCTTGATCTGGATGTCGCCGGCGCGCCGGACTTCGCGCACCTCGATCACGCAATCCGTTTGCGGCCGCGCGACGCAGAACAGCGCGAGCCCCTTGCGCTTCTCGTCGTCGGTGAGCGTCGACGCCTGGTGCGGACCGAAGTCGACGCTGCCTTCGAGGATGCGTCCCTTGCACGTGCCGCACGCGCCGTTGCGGCATCCGTACGGAATCATGAGATCGGCGCGCATCGCGGCCTGCAGCACCGTTTCGTCGGACTCGCAGGCGAACGCGTGGCCGCTCGGCCGTATGGTAATCTGCACCGTCATCGCGGTTGGTTGGATTTCAGCATGGATCGTTCCTGCGCAGGATCGCGCGCCAATCGCGCGGCGCGATGACGCGCATACTGATCGTGGGATGCGGCGATGTCGCGCTGCGCGTTTCCGACCGCCTGCGCGATCGCGCAGGCCTGATCGGCCTTACCCGCAATCGTGACGACGTGCGCAAGCTCCGCGCGCATGGCGTCGTTCCGCTCGTCGGCGATCTCGACGATCGCCGTACGCTCCGCCGGCTGCGGACGGCGCCGTTCGCGGTGCTGCATTTCGCGCCGCCACCCTCCGAAGGCAAGGACGATCCGCGCACGCGCCGGCTGCTTGCTGCGCTTGCGGGCGCGCGGATTATACCGCGCCACTTCGTGTACATCTCGACGTCGGGCGTGTACGGCGACTGCGCCGGTGCGCGCGTGCCGGAGACACGGCCGCGTCGCGCGCATACGCCGCGCGCACGGCGCCGCGTTGCGGCCGAGGATCGCCTGCGTCATTTCGCCGCGCGCAACGGCGTCGCGCTGTCGATCCTGCGCGTGCCCGGCATCTATGCGCCGACGCGCCTGCCGCTCGAGCGCCTGCGGCACGGCACGCCGGCGCTCGCGCCCGACGACGACGTCTATACGAACCACATCCACGCCGACGATCTCGCACGCGCGGTCGTCGCTGCGCTTTTCCACGGCCGCCCGAACCGCGCGTACAACGTGAGCGACGACAGCGAGATGAAGATGGGTGCGTGGTTCGACCTCGTCGCCGACGCGTTCCATCTGCCGCGCCCGCCGCGCATCGCCTGGGATGCAGCCGAGCGGGCGATCGCGCCGGCGCTCCTGTCGTTCATGCGCGAATCGCGGCGCCTCGTGAACGACCGGCTGAAGCGCGAGCTGCGACTTTCGCTCGCGCACCCCACGCCGCACGCGATGCTTGCGCAGGCGGCGCCGCGCGCGCTGACCCGGCAACTGGCGCTGCCGATCGGATGACGGACGCGGTGCGCGGTGAGCGGCGGCCGCGGCTTTCGCTGCGCGAGCGTCTCGACGCCTATGAAAAGCTGATGCGGCTCGACAAGCCGATCGGCACGCTGCTGCTGCTATGGCCCACGCTGTCGGCGCTGTGGCTCGCCGCCGACGGTGCGCCGCGCCTGTCGCTGATCCTGATCTTCGCCGTCGGCACGCTGGTGATGCGCTCGGCGGGCTGCGCGATGAACGACTGGGCCGATCGCGATTTCGACGCGCACGTCGCGCGCACCGCGCAGCGGCCGCTTGCGGCCGGCGTCATCGCGCCCTCCGAGGCGCTCGCCGTCGCGAGCGTCGGCTTCCTCGTCGCGTTCCTGCTGGTGCTCTTCACCAACCGGACGACAATGCTGTGGTCGCTGCCCGCCGTCGCCATCACGATCGCTTATCCATTTTTCAAGCGCTTTTTCGCGATTCCACAGGCGTTCCTCGGCATCGCGTTCTCGTTCGGCATTCCGATGGCGTACGCGGCGGTGCAGGATCGCGTGCCCGCGTTCGCGTGGCTCCTGCTCGCGATCAACCTGTTCTGGGTCGTCGCCTACGACACCGAATACGCGATGGTCGATCGCGCCGACGACGTGAAGATCGGCATCCGCACGTCCGCGCTGACCTTCGGCCGCTACGACGTCGTTGCAGTCGCGCTGTGCTACGCCGCCTACGTCGTCGGCATGCTGTGGGTCGGGCACGCCCGCGCGCTCGGCGTCGTCTATTTCGCCGGCATCGCGGGGGCTGCGCTGATCGCCCTCCATCACGTCGCGATGATTCGCGCGCGCGATCCGGCCGCGTGCTTCCGCGCGTTCCTCGGCAATCACTGGCTCGGCCTGACGGTGTTCGTCGCCGTCGCCCTCGATTACGCGGTGCGCGCGGGACGCTGGCCGCACCAGCTGTGATGCGCCGGGCGGCACGCACGCCGGCGGCCGTCGTTGCGAAATCGCCTTCGCGCCAACGGGGCCTGGCGCCGGTGCTCGCGCCCGACGCGCGCGTGCTGATCCTCGGCAGCTTTCCGAGCGAGGCCTCGCTCGCGGCGCGCCAGTATTACGCGCATCCGCGCAACCACTTCTGGCCGATCCTCGGCGCGGTGCTGGACGAGCCGCTCGCCGCGCTGCCCTACGCCGACCGCCTGTCGCGCGTGCGTCGCCACCGTCTCGCGATCTGGGATACGATCGTTGCATGCGAGCGCGCGGGTAGCCTCGATTCGGCGATTCGCAACGCGGAGCGTGGCGAGATCGCACGCGTGCGGCGAGTCGCGCGAGGCCTTGTCGCCGTGTGCTTCAACGGCAATACCGCCGCGCGCGCTCAGCCTGCGTGGGCCGCGGCGGGGTATGCGACGCTCGTGCTGCCGTCGACCAGCCCCGCATACACGCGGCCGATCGCCGCAAAGCTCGTCGCGTGGCGCGAGCTGCGCCGGTTCCTGGAGGACGATTGAAGCGGTTGCTCGTCGCGTTGCTGTTCGTTGCCGCAGCGGCGCATGCGGACGCGCGGCGCGTCGAGGCGGTGACGTTCGAATCGCTCGACCACGACGCCGCGGGACCGGTGACGTTGCGCGGCATCCTGCTGCTGCCGCCGCGCGCGGCGCCACCCGGAGGATTTCCCGCGATCGTCGCGCTGCACGGTTGCGGCGGCATGTACGCGACACGGGCCGGCCGCGAAGGCGAGTTGGCCGAGCGACTCGCGCTGCGTGCCGATCCGTGGCTGCGCGACGGCTACGCCGTGCTCTTTCCCGACAGCTTCGGCGCGCGCGGCGCGCGCGAGATCTGCACGGTCCACCACGGCGAGCGCACGATCACCGCGGCGCGGCGGCGCCTCGACGCTCTCGGCGCGCTCGCGTATCTCGCATCGCGAGCGGACATCGCCCGCGAGCGCATCGCGCTCGTCGGCTGGTCGCACGGCGGCAGCGCGGCGCTGCAGGCGGCGAATGCGGAGGATGCGGTCGTCGCGCAGTTCCTCGACCAGCCGAACCCATTGCCGTTCTTTCGCGCGGTGGTGGCGTACTACCCCGGTTGTGCGGCGCCGCTTCGTGCAAGCGACCACTACAAGCCCGCCGCGCCGACGCGCATTCATATCGGCGAGCTCGACGACTGGACGCCGGCTTCCACGTGCGTCGCGCTCGGCGCGGCGATGGCGCGCCGCGGGGGCGATCTCCTCGTGACGACGTATCCGGGCAGTTATCATGCGTTCGATTCGCCGGCGGGAACCGTCGTGCAAAGGCTCGATGTCCCCAACGGCGTGCATCCGGGGGAGGGCGTCCACGTCGGCCCCAATCCGGCCGCCCGCAAGGCGGCGAACGCGAGCGTGCGCGCGTTCCTGCGCGAGCGCCTGCGCCGTGATGACATCGAGGGACAACGATGAAGCTGCTTGCCCGCATTCTGATCGTGTCGTTCGCACTTGCCCTGGCCGGTACATCATCGGCGCAGCCGCTCTCGCCTGACATCACGGTGACGAAGGTCATCGATGCGCCGGTCGCCGACGTGTGGAAGGCGTGGACGACCGTCGAGGGCATCGAAAGCTTTTTCGCGCCGAAAGCCGCGAAGGTCGTGCCCGAGCCTGGTGGTGCGTTCGAGCTGTGGTTCGGCGTCGACTATCCGGAAGGGACGCGCGGGAGCGAGGGCTGCCTGTTCCACAGCGTGACGCCGATGCGGCAGCTCGTGTTCGAGTGGAACGCGCCGCCGACGATCCCGACGATCCGCAAGCTGCGCACGCTCGTGTATCTCGATTTCGCGCCTGCCGACGGCAACCGGACGTCGCTGACGCTTCGCAACTTCGGCTACGGCGACGGCGAGGAATGGGCGCAGAACAAGGCGTATTTCCAGAGCGCGTGGCCGGCGGTCATGGCGAGCCTCGAAAAGCGCTTTGCCAAGCGATAAGGAATGGGAATGGACCTAGGACTCAAGGATCAGGCCGTCCTCGTCACCGGCGCGAGCAAGGGCATCGGATTCGCGTGCGCGGAAGCGTTCGCCCGCGAAGGCGCGAAGGTCGCGCTCGTGTCGCGCAGCCGCGAGAATCTCGACGCCGCGCTCGGTCGCATCACCGGCGTCGCGCATCGTCCGGTCGCGTTCGCGGCCGACCTGATCGACGCGGCGCAGGCCGCGCGCGTCGTCGACGAGGTGGAGGCAGCACTCGGCCGCATCGACGTGCTGGTGAACTCGGCCGGCGCCGCGCGGCGCTATCCGCCCGCCGAGTTGAACGCGCAGGCGTGGCACGCCGCGATGGACGCGAAGTTCTTCAGCTACATCCATCCGCTCGACATCGTCGTCAAGCGCATGGCCGAACGCGGCCGGGGCGCTGTCGTCAACATCATCGGCATGGGCGGCAAGACGGCGAATCCCGTGCACCTGCCGGGCGGCGCCGCCAACTCCGCGCTGATGCTCGCCACTGCGGGCCTCGCGGTCGCTTACGGTCCGAAGGGCGTGCGCATCAATGCGATCAATCCGGGCGGCACGCTGACCGGCCGCGTGCAGGAGGGCCTCGCTGCCGAAGCGCGGATGACGGGACTGGCAGCCGAAGACATCCTCGCGCGCCAGCAGGCTGGCATTCCGTTGCGCCGACTCGGCACGCCGGAGGAGATCGCGCAGGTGGCGCTGTTCCTCGCGTCGAGCAAGGCGAGCTACGTGACCGGCGCGATCATTCCGATGGACGGCGGTGCGGGCGCGGTGATCTGACCAGCCACCCCATCAGCGCGCCGAATGCGGCCGCGCCTGCGAGCAGCGCGATGCCGTTGCGCCACGCGACCAGCGGATCGTCCGCTCGATCGAGCACCCATCCGACCAGCGGCTGCAGGATGCCGGCACCGAGGAAGATGCCCATGTTGACGATCGCCGTCGCGATGCCGGAGTGCTCGGGGCGGTTCGCTTCCTTCGCGATCGTCCAGGTCAGCGTGAATCCGGGGATCAGCACGCCCATCAGCGCGAACCAGGCGAGCGTCGCCGCGAACGGCCATTGGGCGTGCAGAAGCCACGGCAGCCAGGAGAGCGCGAACAGCAGCGTATAGCCGCGCATCAGTGCGCGCCGGTTCCGCAGGCGGTCGGACAACGCGCCTATGCCAAGCGAGCCAAACGCGACACCGAGCAACAGCGCGCTCGCGTGTTCGGCCGCCCCCACGCGCGACATCGCGTATGCCTGCTCCAGAAATGGCACGGCCCAAAGGCCCGCGAACGCGAGATAGCTGCCGCCAATGCCGGCGTTCACCAGGAAGCACGGCCATGTCGTCGGATTGGCAACCACGGCGCGCAGCGCATGCGTCCAGCGGATCGGCGCCGCGGGCGCGATGCCGCGCACGTGGGTGAATCCCATCTGCTCGGGCCGATCGCGGATGCGCCACCACGCACCGAGCGCGAACAGCAGCGACAGCACGCCGAGCGCGACGAACACCGTGCGCCACGACGCTTGCGCGACCAGCCACGCGAGCGGCGCGCCGGCGACGACCGCCCCCAGGTTGCCGGCGAACATCGTGATGCCGACGACGGTCGCGAAGCGGTCGGCGGGGAACCACACGGCGCAGATCTTCAGGATCGCGATGAACGCGACGGAGACGCCCACGCCGACCAGCGTGCGGCCGACCGCTGCCACCTCCCACGCCGGCGCGAGGCCGAACAGCAGCGAGCCGATGCCGGCGACCAGCGAGCCGACGGCAAGGATGCGGCGGGGACCGAGCGTGTCGGCGAGCACGCCGATCGGCACCTGCAGGATCGTGTAGACGTAGAAGTAGGTGGCAGCGAGCGTGCCTAGCACGGCGCCGCCGATGGCGAAGGCGCGGGTGAGCTCGCCCGCGATCGCGGCCGGGGCCGTGCGGTGGAAGAACGACAGCACGTAGCTCGCGAGCGCGATGCCGAAGACGACGCGCCGTGCGGTGAGAAAAGAGAACGCGGCCGTGCGGTCCGGCATGCGAGCCTTATACCGGATCCGTTTCGAGTTACCGTGTCGCAGCGTGCGGGCGCGGGCGTTCCGGCACGATCTCGTATGATGGCGCCGCTTCCGCCTGCCACTGCCCTCTCATTCGATGGCCTACGCCGATCTGCGTGAATTCATGGCTCAACTCGAGGCCGCGGGCGAGCTCGTGCGCGTCCGTGCGGAGGTCGATCCGAAGCTCGAGATGACGGCGCTGTGCGATCGTGCGCTGCGCAATCACGGACCGGCGCTGCTGTTCGAGAATCCCGCAGGTTCGCATCGGGCGCCGAGCGGCGGGACGATTCCGGTGCTCGGCAACCTGTTCGGCACGCCCGAGCGCGTCGCGAAAGCGATGGGCGCCGATCCTGCGCACTGGCAGGCATCGCTGCGCGACGTGGGCCAACTGTTATCGTTTCTGCGCGAGCCCGAGCCGCCGAAGAGCCTCGCCGATGCCTGGCGCAACACGCGCCCGGTGTTCATGAAGGTGCTCGACATGGCGCCGAAGGAGCGCCGCAACGGTCCCTGCCAGGACGTCGTGTGGGAGGGCGATGACGTCGACCTCGCGCGGCTGCCGATCCAGACGTGCTGGCCCGGCGATGCGGGCCCTCTGATCACGTGGGGACTGACCGTCACGCGAGGGCCGCACAAGAAGCGGCAGAACCTCGGCATCTATCGCCAGCAGGTGATCGCGCGCGACCAGGTGGTCATGCGCTGGCTGGCGCATCGTGGCGGTGCACTCGACTTCCGCGATCACGCGCTCGCGTCGCCGGGAGCGCCGTTCCCGATCGCAGTGGCGCTCGGCGCGGATCCCGCGACGATCCTCGGTGCGGTCACGCCGGTGCCCGATACGCTGTCCGAATACCAGTTCGCGGGATTGCTGCGCGGTGCGCGCACCGAAATCGTCAGGTGCATCACACACGATCTGCAGATACCGGCGGCCGCGGAGATCGTGCTCGAAGGTTTCATTCGACCCGACGCGAACGATCCGACCGGTTACGAGACCGCGCTCGAGGGCCCGTTCGGCGATCACACCGGCTATTACAACGAGACCGAGCGCTTTCCCGTATTCACGATCGAGCGCATGACGCTGCGGCGCGACCCGATCTATCACTCGACATACACCGGCAAGCCGCCCGACGAGCCGGCGATGCTCGGCGTGGCGCTGAACGAGGTGTTCGTGCCGCTGCTGCAGCGGCAGTATCCGGAGATTTCGGACTTCTATCTGCCGCCCGAGGGCTGCAGCTACCGGCTGGCGGTTGTCGCGATGAAGAAGCAGTACGCCGGGCATGCGAAGCGCGTGATGTTCGGCATCTGGAGCTTCCTGCGCCAGTTCATGTACACGAAGATGATCGTCGTCACGGACGACGACGTGAACATCCGCGACTGGAAGGAGGTCGTGTGGGCGCTCACGACACGCGTCGATCCGGCGCGCGATACGCTGATCGTGCCCAACACGCCGATCGACTACCTCGACTTCGCGTCGCCGGTCGCGGGACTCGGCAGCAAGCTCGGCATCGACGCGACGAACAAGTGGCCCGGGGAAACGGCCCGCGAATGGGGCCGGCCGATCGCCATGGATGAAGCCGTCACGGCACGCGTCGAGGCGATCTGGAACCAGATCGCCTGACGGTCGGGTCGCGCTAGCGGCGGCTCAGCAGCAGGCCGATCAGGAAGCCGGCCGCGGCCGCGGCGCCGATCGCTCCCCATGGATTGTCGTGGACGTAATCGTCGGTGACGCGCGCCGCCGCGCGCGCGCGATCCATCGTCTCGCCTTCGAGCTCCTGCAGGCGCAGCTTCGCGGCCAGCAGCTTGGCTTCGACCTGCGCGCGCAGGTCCTTTGCCCGCTCGCCGGTCTCGTTGCCGGCGCGCTTCAGGAGATCCTCGGCCTCCGCGAGCATCGCGGAGAAATCGTCGAGCAGCGTTTCGCGGGAGAGGTTCATGGTCTGCTCCTTTGGCTGGGTTGCCGGATCGGGCGGCTCGTTCGACGCCGCGGGACTTCGTGGCGGGGGATTATAGCCGCGCCGCGCCTTGCGCATCGCCGTCAGGCGTGCTGAGATTCCGGATCACCTCCAGGTTCGCGTCAATGCCAAGACTTCGCCTGCCTGCGCTCGATGCCGCAACTGTCGAAGAGCGGCGCGGCTCCGGATATCCAGAGCCTTTTCGCTCACGGATGGGCGATCGCGTGAAGCGGCGCCTGGGTGACGCCTGCGGGCTCACGCACTTCGGCGTCAATGTCGTGACGCTCGGACCGGGCGGCCAGTCGGCCCTTCGACATTGGCACACGCTCGAGGACGAGTTCGTGTACGTGCTCGAGGGCACTGTCGTCCTCGTCACCGATGCGGGCGAGCAGGAGCTGCGCGCGGGCGACTGCGCGGGATACCCGGCGGGGACCGGCGACGGTCATCACATGATCAACCGCAGCGGCGCGCCGGCGCGCTATCTCGAGATCGGCAACCGCGACGAAGCGGACGAGGGCCACTATCCGGACGACGACCTCGCGTTCGCCGCGGACGGCAGCTACGTGCACAAGGACGGCCGACCGTATTAGGCCGTGCGGCTCCGCGGCGTCTCCGGTCGGGCCGGCGGTCGATCGAATGCCCTTGATACGCGCGCCGGTTCCCCCCATCTTTTGCCCCTGACCGGAAGCGGCCTTCCGGTCTCGCGCCGGCGGCGCCGGCGAAGTGTCGATTTGCAACGGGAGATTTTCGATGGCTGATTATCAAGCGGTTCCGACCGGTTCCTCGGCGCAGGACGTGACGCGCCAGCCGCCGATAACATCCACGCTGGTCGCTTACCTGCTGTTTGCGCTCGCGGCCATCACTCAGTTCGCCGGGTCGGGCCTCGTCGTGCCGGCGCCGTTGCTCACGATCGTCGGAATCATCGGTGTCGTCATCGCATACGTACAACGCTCCGATGCCCGGGGTACTTGGGTGGAGTCGCACATCACCTGGCTGATCCGCACGTTCTGGTGGTCGACGATATGGGCGGTGATCGGCTGGATCGTGTTGATTTTGTTCGCGATCATCCTGATCGGCTTGGCACTCGGTCCGCTGATCTGGGGCGCGACGGCGATCTGGGTTCTGTATCGGGTGATCCGCGGCGTGCTGCTGTTCAAGGACAACAAGCCGATTCCGGGCGTGTAGGCGTCAACGCACGAGCTTCGGATCCCACGTCGGGCCGAAGCGATACACCCACTGCACCAGGTAGTCGAGCGCCGGGCCGGCGCGCGCGGCGTTGCGGTCGTTGACGATCGCGACGACGGTGAAGCGCCGCCCCGAAGGCTCAACGACATAGCCTGCGAGCGCGCGCACGCCTTCCAGCGTGCCGGTCTTCAGAAGCGCCTGCCCGGCGACGCTGCCGTTGCGAAAGCGATGCTCGACGGTTCCGTCCACCGCCGCCACGGCGAGCGAGCTCGCGAATGCGTCGCGCACCGCGCTCGCGTCGGCCGCGAGCAGTAACCGGTTGAATCCGGTGGCGCTGTTGCGCTCGACGCGCGACAGTCCGGATCCGTTCTCGAGCACGAGTCCGGGCAACCGCAGCTTGCGCTGCGCGAGCCAGCGGCGAATCGCGTCGGCGGCACGCGCCGGCGTCGCGGGCGCCGCGCCGCCCGCACCGAGCGTCAGGAAGATCTGCCGCGCCATCACATTGTTCGACAGCTTGTTGACGTCGCGGACGATGTCGGCGAGCGGCGGTGACTCCAGCACCGCGAACGGCGCAGCGCCGGCCGGCGCACGCCGTTCCTTGACCCCGCCGGCGAAGCGGCCGCCGGCCTCGCGGAAATAGGTCTCGAACATCGCGCGGACATAATGCGGATGGTCGAGCATCGCGATCCACCAGTCGCGCTCGCCGCAATCCGATGCGTACGTGCCGCCGAACGCGATCGCGGCGCGGTCGCCGTGATCCTCGATCGCCGGCGCTGCTCGCAGTCGCCAGTCGCTGCAGGCATCCGTGACAATGGGCGGCGGCGGGCCCAGCGACACCACGGCAAGCGCAGGCTCCGCGTGCAGCACGACGTGTGCGCCTTCCGGATCGGGCGCGAACGTGAGCTTCACCGACTTGAAGTTGACGAGCAGCGCGTCGGGCCCGACGTTGTAGGGCTTGAGCGGCTCGTGGTCGAACGCGGCGGGGTCGTGCGGCGGCAGCGCGAAGCGGCTGCGGTCGAGCGCCAGGTCCCCGTCGACGGCGGCGAGGCCGTTCGCCCGCAATTGCGCCATGAACGATTGCCATTGCTCGACGGTGATCTTGGGGTCGCCTGCGCCCTTGAGAATCAGGTCGCCGTGCAGCTCGCCGTCGACGAGCGGACCGCCCAGATACGCCTCGGTCCTCCAGCGGTAGTCCGGGCCGAGGACGTCGAGCGCGGCAAACGTGGTGACGAGCTTCATCACCGATGCCGGGTTGCGCGCGCGGCTCGCGTCGTGCTCGAAGATCGGCCGTGGCCTGGTCGTCTCCTGCACGACGATGCCGACGTGGTTGAGCGGAATGCCGGCCTCGAGAAACGCGCGGCCGACCTCGCGCGGCAGCCGGCCCTGCGCCGGCACCCAGGCGATCGCCGCCGCCAGTGCGAGCGCCGCGCACGCGCGAAGCCTCGCGCAGCGCCGCGTTCGACGATCGGGGTCGTCGCCCTTCAGCACGCGTCGAGGATTGCCAGCGTGCGCTCGACGATGAGCGCGAATTCGTCGTCGGTGACGATGTAGGGCGGCATGAAATAGACCGTCTTTCCGATCGGGCGCAGCACGAGCTCGTGGCGCAGCGCCGCCGCGGCGAACCAGCGCGCGAAGTCGGGCCGATCGCTTTGCGCCTCGAATGCGACGATCATTCCACACTGCCGCAGGTTCCGCACGCGCCGGTGGGACGAAAGGGGCAGGCTCATGTTGCGCCAGCGCGACGCCCGCGCGCGGTTGACGGCCACGACGTCGTCGTCGCGGAAGATGTCGAGCACCGCAAGCGCCGCCCGGCACGCGAGCGCGTTGCCCGTGTACGAATGCGAATGCAGGAAGCCGCGCGCCACGTCGTCGGCGTAGAACGCGTCGTAGACGCGGTCGGTCGCGAGCACGCACGACAACGGCAGATAGCCACCGGTGATGCCCTTCGACAGGCACATCAGGTCGGGTGTGATCGCCGCCTGCTCGCATGCGAACATCGTCCCGGTGCGGCCGAAGCCGGTCATGATCTCGTCGGCGATCAGATGCACGCCGTGGCGTTGCGTGAGCTCGCGCGCGCCGCGCAGATAGCGCGCGTCGTACATCGCCATCCCGCCCGCTCCCTGGACCAGCGGCTCGACGACGAGCGCCGCCGTCGTGGCGGCGTGCTCAGCCAGGAACGCCTCGAGCGCCGCCAAGGCGTCGTCGACCGCCTGCGCGGCCGTGCGCGGGTCGTCCGGCTCGCGCGCTGGCGAGGGCAGCACCGGATGCTCCCGCAGCAGCGGCCCGTAAGCGTCGCGAAACAGCGCGACGTCGGTGACGCCGAGCGCGCCGACCGTCTCGCCGTGGTAGCCGCCACGCAGCCGCGCATAGTGCGTCTTTCCGCTTGCGCCGCATTGCTGCCAGTAGTGGAAGCTCATCTTGAGCGCGATCTCGGTGGCGGACGCGCCGTCGGATGCGTAGAACGCATGCGAGAGACCGGGCGCCAGGGCGGACAGCCGCTCCGCGAGCTCGACCGCGGGGGGATGCGTGAAGCCGGCGAGCATCGTGTGCGGCAGCGCGTCGAGCTGCTCGGCGACGGCAGCGTTGATGCGCGGGTGCGCATGCCCGAACAGGTTGACCCACCACGAGCTCACCGCATCGAGATAGCGGCGGCCGTCGAAGTCATGCAGCCACGCGCCACGCCCGCGCGCGATCGGCACGAGCGGCGTCTGCTCGTGGTGCTTCATCTGCGTGCACGGATGCCACACCGCGGCGCGGCTGCGCGCCATCCAGCGCGCGTTCTCCGAGGTCATCGCTCCCGCTTCCGTGTCTCGTGTGGAAGCGCCGCGCGTCAGCGCAGCCGCTGCTGCATCCGCTGCACGGCGGCCACGAGCTCGCGCGTCGTTCCCGGCTCGCGCACCGAATGACCGGCATCCGGCACGACGATCAATTCGGCTTCCGGCCACGCGTGCGCCAGCGCGTCGGCCGCGGCCGGCGGACAGATGATGTCGTAGCGGCCCTGCACGATGATGCCGGGGATGCCGCGGATGCGCGAGGCGTTGGCGAGGATCCGGTCAGGCTCCATGAACGCGTCGTGCACGAAGTAGTGCGCCTCGATGCGCGCGATCGCGAGCGCGCCCGCGTCGCCTTCGTGCCGGCCGTTTCCGTTCGGCTTCGGCAACAGCGTCGAGCAGGTGCTCTCGTAGCGATCCCAAGCCTGCGCGGCGGGCGCATGGATCGCGGGATCGCGGTGCGTGAGCCGGCGGTAGTAGCTCGCGAGCAGATCGGCGCGCTCTTCCGGCGGCAGGAAATGAGCGAACTCTCGCCACGCCTCGGGAAAGACGCGCGCCATTCCCTGCAGGAACCAGTCGATCTCGGAAGGCGTCGCGAGGAAGATGCCGCGCAGCACGAGGCCGAGCACCCGCTCGGGGTGGGCCTGTGCGTACAGCAGCGCGAGCGTCGATCCCCATGAGCCGCCGAAAAGAAGCCAGCGCTCGATGCGCAGATGTTCGCGCAGCCGTTCGATGTCGTCGATCAGGTGCGCGGTCGTGTTGTCGGCGATCTCGGCGGACGGCGTCGAGCGGCCGGCGCCGCGCTGGTCGTAGAGGACGATCCGCCAGAACGCCGGATCGTAGTAGCGGCGATGGTGCGGCAGGCTGCCGCCGCCGGGCCCACCGTGAACGAAGAGCAGCGGC